>Ga0326727_10003937_pt1 | contig 46031 bp, 26 predicted proteins | sample MB2enrmetagenome_FD_207643 | JGI IMG/M metagenome (GOLD analysis project Ga0326727, IMG submission 207643) | Lab enriched peat soil microbial communities from McLean, Ithaca, NY, United States - MB29MY | ecosystem: Environmental > Terrestrial > Soil > Wetlands > Peat | place: USA: New York... | reverse complement strand
CCTGGGCGGCCAGCCAAAACTTCTACTTCAACAACTACTGGGACTTCCTGAACGACGCTCCCGAGACCGAGGCCGTCTCCGGCGCTAACCCGCTGACTGGCGTGCCGACCGACTCGCGCAAGGATGACCGGCAGTACATTCCGGCGGTTTTTGTGCAGGACGACTGGAAGGTGAAGCCGAACTTCACTCTGAATCTCGGCATTCGCTGGGAGTACTTCGCCGGCATGACCGAGAAGAACGGCAACGACCCGCGCCTCAACCTCGGGTCCGGCTCGGCCATGTTCACGGACCTTGCCATCGTGCTGAAGCAGTCGCAGGTGGATGCCAAGAAGGACAACTTCGGGCCGCAGATCGGCTTTGCCTGGAGCCCCATGCGCGACGCCGGCAAACTGGTTATGCGCGGCGGTTTCGGCCTTGGATTTAACGGCCTGGAAGAAGCCATCACCACCAATACACGGTTCGATCCGCCGTTCCTCACCAACAGCAACACGTTGACAGGTTCGCAGATCGTCTATGGCACGGCCGCTAACATCTATCAGTATGGCGCCCTGCCGGCCAATCCTGCGTTGATCTCGAAATTCAACTCGGCCAACCTGCCCACCGGCGGCACCGCCATCGGCATCACCGGCATCGACAACAAACTTCCAACCAGCTATGTTCTCCGCTACTCGCTGGAAGGCCAGTACGACGTGGGCCATGACTGGGTGGCAACGCTCGGATACTCCGGCAGCACGGGCCGGCACCTGCCCTTGCAGTACAACCTTTACAACAAGTACGCCTCTGAGATCCTGGCCGGCCAGATGGCTTTCAACCCGATTGTGAATTCGATCGACTGGTATGAGGACACCGGCACCTCGAACTTCAGCTCCATGCTCGCCGAGCTCCGCCACCAGTTTGCACACACGTTCGAAGCCGATGTGCAGTATCGCTGGGCGCACTCGCTCGACAACGGGTCAGGTCCGTATACCGAGCCCGATTACCAGTTCCTGCCGGGCCACAACTGGGGTTCTTCGGACTTCGACTCCCGCAACATGATCAAGATGTTCGGCGTGTGGTCGCCGGTCATCTTCCGTGGCAACAGCCTGCTAGAGAAGGTGGCTGGCGGCTGGACAATGAGCCCCATATTCAACTTCCACTCCGGGTTCCCCTTCAACCCCACCTACGGGGGAATCGCGTGCAATGCGTTCTATCCCAACGCCGGCAATTGCAACCTGCGTCCGGCCGTGTTTAAGGGCGGAGCGGGTACCAGTCAAAAGACGGACACCTTCAAGAACCCGTCAGGCCAACCAGGGTCCAATTTCTCACTATCCGGTGGCGGAACTGCATACTTCACGGCTCCGGAAGTGATCAGCAACCCAGGTTCGTGGAACACATCCGTGGCGCCCAAGCCGACGGCTCTGCCGGGAACTCCCGGCACCGACCGCAACGCATTCATCGGACCGCACTACTCGGATCTCGACTTTGCGATGACAAAGGCTTTCGGGCTGCCCACGATGAAGGTGCTGGGTGAAGGGGCAAGGATCGAGCTCCGGGCCAACGTCTTCAACCTCTTTAACAAACTTAACCTGGCCAACATCGACGCCAACATACCGGATCAGAACTTTGGCCGCGCTACTGCCGTGCTCGGCTCGCGCACCATCGAAGGCGAGTTCCACTTCAAGTTCTAACCGCCGATTCACCCCCTGCGCCTAGGCATTGCGCCCCGGCGCAGGGCCTCCAAATACGTCCACCCTTTTCGCCGCCGGCAATGGCCAGTACGATTGGCGCGTTGCGGGCGGCTTTTCTTTTATGATTGATTCGCAAGTATCGGAGCAGAGAGGTTAACCCCCTACCCTCATGACGGCACTTGGGACAACTCGTGCCTGTCTGCCGGACACAAGGCTGTTTAGCGTGTTCGCGGCATTCGTTCTACTGGCCGCCTCTTCAGGAATCGCCAGGCCGCAGACGGCGCAGACCGCAGCCAGACCAGCGCCTGCCGGCGCAGCGTCTTCCGCTCAATTCGAGTCGCTTTCCAAGCGCGCCGTGGAGGCGCTGGACGCCGACAAGGTTGAAGAAGCGATTCCGCTCTTTCGCAAGGCGCTGGCCCTGAATCCACGCTGGGTCGAGGGCTGGTGGTCGCTAGGCACCGCCTACTACGATCAGGAGCGTTATGCGGAGGCCGAACTGGCCTTTAAGCGCGTGGTCGCGATCGATCCGAAGCATGGCACGGCGCATGCGCTGCTGGGACTGTGCGAGTTTGAACTGGGCGACGACCAGGCTGCGCTGCGCGACATCGAAACTACGAAGAATCTGGGAATCGACTTAGACCCGCAGTTGCGCGACGTGGTGTTGTATCACGAGGGCGTATTGCTGCAGCGCGCGGGGCGGTTCGTGGCCGCGGAGATGCCCTTCGCCTCGCTGTGCCTGGACAATAAGGGAGGCGGCGACGTGGTGCGCGCGTTTGGCATGGCAGCCTTGCGCATGCGCGACAGGCAATTTCCAGCGCCGGGCAGCGAAGCCGCGGCCGTGGCCCAGCAGGTGGGCCGCGCGGCATGCACCGCCGCGCACAAGGACTTCGATTCCGCCCGCCAGCAGTTGACGGCCATCACCGGCGCTTACCCGCACTTCCCCTACGTGCACTACGTTTTCGGAAGGGTGCTGCTGGACGCGCGCGACACGCCTGGAGCCGTAGCGGAGTTCAAGCTGGAGATCGACGAAGGACACGACCGCGTATTGCCGATGCTGCAGATAGCGGCCGCCGAATACAAAGTCGACCCCGCCGCGGGGCTGCCCTATGCCGAACAGGCAGTTGCCCTGGCGCCGCAGTTGCCGTTCGCACATTACCTGCTGGGACTGCTGCTGCGGAACACCGGCGAGGAGGAGAAGGCAATCCCCGAACTTGAGATCGCGCGCAACGCATTCCCGCAGGACATGAGAGTCTACTCGTCGCTTGCGACTGCCTACGCCCGCGCCGGGCGCTCGCAGGATGCAGCCAAAGCCCGCGCGGAAGTTGCGCGCCTGTCGCGCTTATCCGCGCCGCAGGTGGAGGGTGCGGGAGCCGGCTCAAATGCAGGGGAATCTTTGGACGCGCCCATCCGCGTGACGGATGCGGCAGAGCAAGGCCCGAAGAACTGAGGCGACAAGACAGGGTTGACGCGGAGCGAAGAAGATTGCGGGAACTCCGGTGGGATCGCAGCAGGCGATTTACACTTCAAATGCGATGCAGGCGCCATCGGTTCTGCATTGGACGCTCAACGATCATGGCTCAAACAACGCGCAGACTCTTCGACTGGAATCGGTGCAGCATGCATGCGTGTGCAATTCATTCCATGCCGAGGCGGCCATCTTCCATGCCGAGGCCGGCGATTGGGTCGCTCATCCTCCTGGCACTCTATGCAGCGTCCGCACATGGCCAAAGCGCTTCGCCAGCAACGCCGCGGAACCAGGCGAATGCAGGATCCATCCGATTTGAAGAGATCGCCGCCAAGTCGGGGCTGAACTACGTGACCGCAACGGACAGCACGAAAAACAAGAACCAGCCGCAGACCATGGTAGCCGGCGTGGCGCTGCTGGATTACGACGGGGACGGCTACCTGGACGTTTACCTGGTGGGCGGCGCGTCGATTCCCTCGCTGATCAAGGATTCGCCCGTCTACTGGAACCGCCTGTTCCACAACAATCACGACGGCACGTTCACCGACGTGACGGTGAAGGCGGGGCTGGCGGGAGCGGGCTATGGCAGCGGCGTGGCCGTGGGCGACTACGACAATGACGGCTGGCCCGACATCTTTCTCGCCAACGTCACCGGCAATCAACTCTTTCACAATAACGGCGACGGCACCTTCACCGACGTGACGGCCAAGGCGGGGTTGTCGGGAGCCAAGCTGAACGGGAAGAAGATGTGGTCGGTAGGCGCCGGGTGGTTTGACTACAACAACGACGGCTATCTGGACCTGTTCGTGGTGAACTACTGCGATTGGGAGCCGAACAAGGACCCGGTGTGCATGCTGAAGGAGGGGGTGCGCGGCTTCTGCCATCCCAGGCAGTACAAGCCGCTGCACAACACGCTCTACCGCAACAATGGCGATGGGACTTTCACCGACGTTTCCGTGGAGACGGGTATCGCGCAATACGCCGGAAAAGGCATGGCCGTGACCTTCGCCGACTATGACGGCGACGGCTATCTGGATGCCTTCGTGACCAACGACACGACGCCGAATTTTCTGTTTCACAATCTGCATGGCAAGCGGTTCGAGGAGGTGGGGGCGCAGGGCGGCGTGGCCTACTCAGCCGACGGAGCGGCGCTTTCCAGCATGGGCGCGGATTTTCGCGACATCAATAACGACGGGCTGCCGGACATCTGGTACACGGCCGTCGATCAAGAGGGATTCCCGCTCTCGATCAACACCGGCAAGGGCGACTTTGTGGACATGACGGTGGCCAATGGGCTGGCGGGAACGACCGACATGTCCGGCTGGGGCAACGGCATGGCGGACTTCGACAACGACGGCTGGAAGGATCTGTTCGTCGCGCGCGCCAACGTGATGGACAATATCAGCGAGGTCAATCCCGCGCGACACTATCCGGAGCCGAACACCATCTTCCGGAATCTGGGCCGAGGTAAGTTTCAGGACGTAAGCGCGACGGTAGGAGCGGATTTTCAAAAGGAAGCGGCGCATCGCGGAGTCGCATTCGGCGATCTGGACAACGATGGGCGCATCGACATGGTGGTGAGTGTCCTGAATGGCCCCGCGGAGTTGTTCCACAACATTTCAGAGACCGGCAATCACTGGATTCTTCTCAAACTGGTGGGGACCAAGAGCAATCGCATGGGGATTGGCGCGCAGGTAAAACTCACAGCCGGGGATGGAACGGTGCAATGGAATGAAGTGACCACAGCCGTGGGATACGCTTCTTCGAGCGACCCTCGCGTTCATTTCGGGCTGGGCAAGAACACCACGATCAAGGCAATCGAAATCCGCTGGCCTAGCGGCATCAGGCAGGTACTGCACGAAGTAGGCGTTGACCGCATTGTGGAGATTCGAGAGCCGGCAAGTTAGAGCCAGGGCAGTTTAGGAAGAAGTCCGCCAAGGTTCGGTTTAGTCGTCCGCCTCGGCGGGCTGGGGCGATGTTCGCGCGGAAGCATGGCCAGTGGACTTGCGCACCACCAGCCGGGGATAAACCATAATCGAAGGCGGGCGAGGGTGGGGAATCTCATCGCGAATGAGCCCCAGCAGCGTGGTTGCGGCAGCCTGGCCCATGGCGCGCAAAGGCTGATGGACGGTGGTGAGCGGCGGGCTGTTGGTGGCGGCAATCAGCACGTCGTCAAAGCCGAGAACCGAGACGTCGCGAGGAACGCGCAGCCCCACTTCACGCAAGGCGAGGATCGCACCAATAGCCGTTACATCGTTAAAAGCGAAGATGGCGGAGAAGGGGCGTTTTGCCTGGAGCAACTCGCGGGTGACTTCGAGGCCCGGCCCCGGACCCGGTTCCGGTCCCCTTAACTGCACAACAAGGCGCATGTCCACGGTGATATCCAGCGTTTTCGCCACATCCACAATCGCCTGCCATCGATCGACGGTATCCGAACTGAATACCTGTCCCTTAATAAAGGCGATTCGTTTGTGACCGAGACTCTTGAGATGCGAGAGCGCCAGATGGGCGGCCTTCTCGTGATCCAACTCGATGTTGATGACCCCATTACGCCGTTTGTGCCCGGAGACTGACACCAGGGGTACCGGTAACTCCTCCTCGATGGGAGAATCGACAGCGATAATGCCCTCTACGGACCGAGCCAGCATCATACGCGGATACCCTTCGAGCAGCCCGGCTCGATGGCGGTGGCTCACGACGAAGTAGAAGAAGCCATCCTTGAGAAGTTCATCCTCAATGCCGCTGAGAACGGTGGAGGAATAACCTTCGCTTATCTCCGGCACGATGACGCCAATGGTGTAGGTTCGCTTCTGCCGCAAGCTCCTGGCCACGGTGTTGGCGGTGTAGCCGTAGAGCGCCGCGGCATGGAGAACGCGCTCCTGAGTCTCCCTGGCAATGCGGTGCGCGGACGCAGCGCCGTTCACGATCCGAGAGACCGTGGACTGGGAGAGCTCGAGGATTGCCGAAAGCTCTTTCAGCGTGATCGGCTTGAGCGGGACCTTACTCACTTATGGGTTCTCCAATCATAGCGCGGTCATTTCGGAGCGGCGGAACATCGACTTCAAGAGGCGGTATCCAATTCCGGAGTCTGCTTCGATGCAGATCATTTATCCATGCCTTTCCCATGAAATCCGGCCCGCTGCATGGCGCTCACGCTCTCGTGGTTGCGCATGAATGTGGACCACACAAGACCGGAGCGGAGGTTTTCCGCCATGATTACGGATATGCCCTGGTCAATCCCGAGCACATCCGGGTCATACCAGTTGGCGGCGGGATGAAAGGCGTCAACAAATCCGTAGCGTCCCCAGGCCTGCTTGCCCCATTTGGAGCGCATGGCGCGCAGTACGGCGAGGCACTCGGCAGGCAGAAAGGCCAGCGAACCGGCGGCAGCCGAAGGCACAACACTGCCATCCAGCGGCCCCTGCGGCGGCGGCCCACCCCAGGCGGTATAGCCGCCCTGGTAGTCCGAAGCTGTTATGCCCCAGTAGTCTTCGCTGTACCACTTTGGGTAAGAGAGGCAGAACGCCTTGTGGGCGCGTGTAGCCGTCACTGAATTCTCGAAGTAGTCCGCATAGGCGTCGCGCTTGCCGCGGAAGTCGTACCAGGCTTGCGAGTACTGATGGGTAAAGATGGGGTCGTCGCCGCTAATGTAATCGTAGCCCTTGTAATGAATGACCGGACGCGTAAAGTTGTTCCAGAATGCGGGCGCAACCGGATGTGTGGGAGAGCCGATGGCCAGCAGATAGATCATCATCAGCTCGCAATACTTTTCCCAGCGCGAGGACAGAAACCCTTTATCCGGGTGCCAGCCCATCGAGAAGGTCTTGCCGCCGTTCAGCATCCACGGCCAATCCACCCGCTCGTAAATCTGCTGCGCAAGCGACTGGATACGAGGGTCGTCAAAGTACGCCCGTGCCGTGAGAATGCCGCACAGCAGCAGCGACGTATCGATGGAGGAAAGCTCTACGCCGGAAACGCGCTTGCCGGTTTCAATGTCGGTGAAGTGGTAAAAGAATCCATGCACCTCCGGCATTTTGTTCAAGTGCCACTGCAGAGTTGTCCTGACACGCTCCACGATCTGCGCGTGAGGCAGGTATCCGCGACGATCCGCGATGCAGAGCGCAGTCAGGCCGAAGCCGGTGGAGGCGATGCTGGCCATAGTACGCGGATCGCGCCCTCCCGTGAGGTCGTTACGCGCACGATCCAGAATCTGGCCTGAGTTAGGGCTGCCCTGCTCCCAGAAGAACAGGCATCCCTGGCGCTCCAGATCGTCCAGGAAAGCCTCATCCTCATGGGTCGCCTTCCACGGTTCATCCGCGAAGGCCATGTCTTGGGGAAGCAGCACGCATCCGGCCGCCGCCGCAAGCGTCCTCAGTACTTGTCTGCGATTCATATCAGGCACGCCTCCGAGCTGGATCATGTTTACTCCTGTCTACAGACTCATTCCTTTCGAGGAATCTCGATTACGGCCAGTCCATTGACCGGCAGGGTCAGGTCCAGCGCGCCTTTGGCCAACTTCCGCCGTTGAGGCGCCGGCAACGCGGAAGCCTGGTTGAGAGCTGCAATTTGCTTCTGAGTAGGATAATGCGGGCTACCCATGGCCCGGTACGCGGGCATGGGATTGCCGTGCGCTTCGTCAACGCGCTGAATCGAGACCTTGGCGTCCGATTCAATTCCCTTGAACTGCAGCCTCATGCCGAGCGGAGTGCCGGCCGCTGCCTTGTCCATATCGACAAGGTTCCACGCGGCCACCACCAGCGTGCCGTCCTTGCGGCGCGTCACAAGCACGTTATCGGCCGGGTTAGCGAGCCGTTCTTCGCCAAGTGAATGCAGAACTGTGAAGTCGTAGAAACTCGGCTTCTTGATTCTGCCTGCCGCAATGAGCCCGAAACCGCCGTCGAAAGGCTCCCGGGTCACACCGTCCTCTTCGAACACATCGTCGAATGTCCACCATGACATGGCGTCCACCGAACCATCGCACTGGCCGATGTCCCTGGCGAGCGCGGGACCCACGTACCAGTTGTCGCGCGCATCGAGGTCGCCGTAAGAGGGCACATTCCACTCCGTCCAGAAGAGCGGAAGCGCGGGCAGAGCCGATGCCTGGATCTCGCCGCGCACCTTCTGGATGGCGCGACAGACGCGATCGCGCATGGGAATCGCTTCCTGCGTGCCGAACATGTCCTCAACCGAGTCATCGGCATAACCGTGGGTGGAAACGAAGTCGATCGGCACATGCTGCGTGGCAGCGTGACGCAGGAACTCGGGAATCCAATGGGCGGCCGAGGTTGCGGGACCGCCAACACGAAGCCTTGAGTTAACACCCTTCAGCGCCCGTGCAGTGTGGTCGTATAGCTCGAAATAGGTGGCTTGTTTCGGTTCGCCGGCCCAGAAGTCGATGTTGGGCTCGTTCCAGACCTCGAAGTACCACTGTGCAACTTCGTCGATGCCGTAGCGGTCTACCAGATGTTGAGCAAAGGCGCCGATGAGCAGGTCCCATTTGGCGTAATCCTTCGGCGGAGAGACATTCTGCTTGTACCAGAAGGGATGAATTGCCTCGCGAGCCGCCAGCCTCCGGGGCATGAAACCGATCTCGACAAAGGGCCGGACGCCCTGGGCCAACAGGCCGTCGTAGATCTGGTCGACATAGGAGAAGTTGAAGACCGGATTGCCTTTCTCGTCTTCATCGTAGACGCCCACTTCATCGTGGAAGATGGCGTGAAAACGGACATACCTGGCGCCAACCTGGTCGTGAACTTCTTTGAGATCCTTGCGGTAATTGTCACGCAGCGCCAGCACGGCGCGCCCCGAGCCGAACATCTGCTCCCAGAAGTGGGGGAAAGGCCTGGCGGGCGCGTTGGCGTCAATGGAGATGGCAGTGGCGGGGACCTGACTCCATCCCAGGCAACCGGCGGCCGTGACGCCGAGAACAATTGCAATGGCTCTAGCGCGGATCGGATTCATGCTTGATACACCGGCGGAACAGAATGTTGTTTGACGTTGATACTTCGTCTCGAAGAACACATGACACCCGCAATGCAAGCCTTACCGCGTCTTCCCTTGTGCACAACGCGGCTGTAGCGTTGGGCTCCGGCTGCAACCGCAGGCAGGCGAAGGCGAGCAGGTTGGGGTGCGAATCAGCGCAATCGATTGCGCAAGGGTAATTGTTATCATCCGTGCTATCCGCTGTCAAGCAGTGCCTGAGGGTATTTGCGGGTTGCAATGGGGACGGACGCGAGCCGCTTCCTCGGGCCTGCGATGCAACTGCTGGGAATCCGTAATGACAAAACGGCCCATCATCCATCGTGGGAGACTGGGGCCTGGCGATGCAAGACCGAACGAGATTCTACTTCCCTGTGACCTGGTTGAGTTTATCGAGCATGACGCCGATCTCCGGGTTGGACATGAAGTTCTTCCACACCAGGCCGGTGCGGTAGTTCTCAATCATGACGACGATCGGCGCCTGGTTCAGACCCATGTAGATGGGAGAGATCCAATTCTGGCTGGGGTTGAAGGCGTCGCGGGGGCCACAGATGTCCCACATGCGATCACCCAGATCGCGATAGTAGTGCTTGAATGCAGCCATGGAGGCTTCGGGCGTGTAGGGGAAGGAAGCCAGAGCGCCGGTCGGCGTGATGGTTCCAAGGTCGTCCGCGGCGTCGGGAGCGTGGGCCGCGTAGCCATAGGGGCCATCGCTGGCCGTGAGTCCCCAGGCGTCCGCGCCATAGCCCGCAAAGTGCTTCGGATTGGCAATCGAATAGGCGTGATTGATGAGGGCAATGTTGCGGTTGTTCTCAAAATACGAGCTGGTGAAGCGGTCGTGAAGGCTGTGAGGATCGAAACCCATGAACGAGTAATGGGTAAAGAAGAGCGGCCCGCCGGGTCCCACCCCTACGTCGAGTTTGATCCCGTAATAGGTGTTGCCGTTTCCGTAGTGGTTTCCGTCCGTGGTGCCGGACCAGCCGGCGCGGTAATCGAGCGCCCGTTGGGATTGACTGGCCCACCCCGAGTAGTACATGCTGGCCGGCACCGGGTGCGTGGGAGATGCGATGGCGAGAAGATAGGTGATCATCACTTCGTTGAACCCGATCAGGGGGTGATGAATCTGCCAGGACCATTCAGGCGACCAATGCCAATAGAGAAAGTCGCTGGATGGCGTCTCGCGGTACCAGTCCCATTCGACCGATTCCCAGAGATGCGTAATTCCGCGGTACAGAGACTGCTCGCCGGGACTGGGCCCTTTGAAATATTGGCGCGCCGCGAGCAGGCCCTGCATGAGGAACGAGGTCTCCACCAGGTCTCCGCCATTGTCGAACATGCCGAACACAGGCATGGTGCGGCCCGTGTTGCCGTCCATGTAATGCGACCAGGCCCCGTGGTAGCGCTGGGCGTGCTCGAGAAAGTCGACGATCCTGGTGAGGCGCTCCACTCCCTGCTGGCGCGTAATGAAGCCGCGGTCGACGCCGGTTACCAGCGCCATGATGCCAAAGCCGCTGGCTCCCGTTGCCACAATGCGATCGTCTCCCGGGATGTTCTCGCGGGTCATGCCGGAGTGCGGATCGGCTCCCTCCCAGTAGTAGTGGAAGCAGGCCTTCTGGAGCATGGTGAGCAGTTCGTCGTCGGTCATCTCGCGCGTAGATGCTTCGGCGGCTGCGGAAAGCTCCGATTGCCGGTACTGCCAGTCGGAAGCGGCAATTCTGTATTGCGCGTGAATGCCGGCCTTTCCCAGAAAGTCCTCGTAACGATGAATGCCGGCCAACTGGATTCCGACCGGAGTAAAGCCTGCGCCGTCGAGGGAGCGATAGATTACGTAACGCGCGACTCCTGGAGGCTCAACCGCGTCCCACTCAATCTCGACGTGCCGGTCGTAGCCGGTGGCGCGCATATTGAATGGAGGGGCCAGGGCGGCGGGATTGGGAGGATCGTCATCGACGCGAATTTCGTCGACCAGGAGCGTGTGGCGCACGTCGTCCGCGCGCCCCTGATGAAACACGATGCTGCGCAGGTACTCGGGCCTGAAGGGGTAAATCGAAGCGGTGCGGCAATCGGAAAGAGGGATGCGCACCTGCACCCAGCGGCCGGCCGGCAGATCGCCGGCGTATCTCCCCAGATCGAGAGGTTCGCTGAAGCTGGCGGGAAACTCCGCCACCTGGAGGCCTTCCAGCGCATTGGACAGCACAATCTTCGGTAAATCCCGGGCAGCCAGGGGTTGAGGAGAAAAAACCCAAAAGAACAGGTTTGCCCCTGACAATCCGGGCAGTCGATTGCGTATGTCCACGGCCGCGATTTCAGCCAGCCAGCCGCCTTCCGGCGCTGACTGCCACTGGAGGCGAATCGAATTGGGCGGCGTGAGAAAAGTTTTGGCATCCACTGGCAGGCGGCCGTCTTGTTGTTCGAGAAAGCTCTTTCCCGAAGCCTGAGCCCGGCTATAGAAATAGCGGTCCGAGGTCAGGCTGTTATCGAAAATCACATGGCGGTAGTACTCAGAGGCTTCGCAGGCCAGCGAGGGGAGCAGGACCAAAGCTGCGGCGAGCGCGAATAGATGCCGGCGGCCAGAGATGCGCGCAATGCGCAGAACAGACCTTATGGTTCTCATCACTTCATCCCTCCGTCTTACCTCACACTGTCAGTGCTCCTGGTTGAGCATTTCAGACACCGGTACGCGTTTGACGGGCAGTTGCAGCAGGACTGAATTTCTCACCATGAATTCCCGCTGAACTTCTCATGACCGGCGGTGATGCCGGCCGCTTGCGAATCAGACCCAGTTGACTCGCAGGATTTGCAGATGATACAAGAATTCCGTTAGCGCAAACGATTGCGCACTCGTCGGGAATCACCTGCCGGATTCACCGAACAGGTAATATTACCGGCTTGACCGCACCTTTGCCACTATCCTTTTCCCGGCGTCCCGCACCGGCCAGCCATTGGCTGCCAGTCTACGGGCCATTACCTGGAGGAATCCTGTTATGACACCGCGCCCCGCTGACGTCCGCTTCATCGGATTTTCTCATCGTTTCCCGACGAACCCGCAGGTCCGCAACCTCCTCGCCTGCAGCGCCATGAGCTTGGCGATGGCCGGATTCGCACCCTGCGCGGCTGCTCAGCAAGCGGGCAAGGCGGCCCCGCCGCCTTCCGCGCATGGAGCGGCGCGGATCCAGCACCCATCGAATGCCCAGCTTGCCGATCCGCGAATCGAGGCCCGCGTGGAGGAGCTGCTTCACCGGATGACGCTCGAAGAGAAGATCGGGCAACTGGTCCAGTACAACGATACGGGCGATTCGCCCGCGCTGAAAGCGGCTGGCGCCCAGGGTGCCGGGGAAAAGGCAGGCGCGCTGGCTGCCGTGAACCCTGAGACTGCCAATCACGTAGACGCCATGCTGCTGGCCGCCACCGGCAGGCTGGGTTCGATGCTGAACACCGTCGGCGCGGAACGCACCAACACCTATCAGCATCTGGCGGTGGAAAAGAGCCGTCTGCACATCCCCCTGCTCTTTGGCGCGGATGTCATTCACGGCTTTCGCACCATCTATCCTGTGCCGCTGGGCCTAGCCGCGAGCTTCGACCCGGAGCTTGTCGTCAGCCTGGGGCGCATGTCCGCCGAAGAGGCGACGACCGCCGGCGTGCGCTGGTTCTACTCGCCGATGGTGGACATCAGCCGCGATCCCCGCTGGGGCCGAACCGTGGAGGGGGCCGGCGAAGACCCTTATCTAGGCGCCGCCATGGCCCGGGCTTACATTCGCGGTTACCAGGGCGACGATCTGTCCAAGCCGGGCCACGTCGCCGCATCCGTCAAGCACTTTGCTGCCTATGGCGCCGCTGAGGCGGGCCGCGAATACAACACCACGGACATGTCCGAAATCACGCTCCGCCAGATTTACCTGCCTCCCTACCAGGCTGCCGTCGAGGCCGGCGCCGCCACCATCATGAGCGCCTTCAACTCCCTGAATGGCGTGCCGGCGAGCGCCAATCCTTTTCTGCTGAGCAAAATCCTGCGCGGCGAATGGGGCTTTAACGGGTTCGTGGTCAGCGACTACACGGCCGTGATGGAGTTGACGAACCACGGGATTGCGCTCGACGCAGCGACAGCTACCCGCAAGGCCATCACCGCCGGCGTTGATGTCGACATGATGGCGCACTTCTACGACACCCAGTTGCCGGAGCTTATCCGATCCGGCCAGGTTCCGATGGCGGTGGTCGATGAGGCCGTCCGGCGCGTGCTACGGGTCAAGTTTGCCACCGGCCTGTTTGAACACCCCTACGCCGAGGAAACTGAGGTGACCTCGGCGGTTGCGGCCCACAGGCCGCTGGTCAGGAGAGCGGCAGAGGAGTCTTTTGTCCTGCTGCAGAACAACAAAGCCGCGGGCGGCGCAGCGCTGCTCCCGCTTTCGCCGGCATACAAACAGATTGCGCTGATCGGGCCTCTTTCCGACGACAAGGCGGAGATGGTGGGAGCGTGGGGTGGTGCAGGCAACGATCGCGACACAGTTACCGTGCGGCAGGCACTGGAGGAGCGCGCCCGGCAGAGCGGAGGCACCCTGCTCTACGCAAAGGGAACCGAGATCGAGGATTCCTCGCGCGCGGGTTTCGATGAAGCTGTGAAGGCGGCGCAGGCAGCCGATGTGGTCATTCTCGCGCTCGGGGAGTCGGGCGACATGAGCGGCGAGGCAGGCTCACGCGCACACCTCGATCTGCCCGGAAATCAACAGCAGCTTCTGGAGGAGGTGGCCGCTACCGGCAAGCCTGTCGTTCTGCTCATCTTCTCCGGCCGTCCCCTGGTTCTGGACTGGGCCGCCAAACACGTCTCCGCCATCGTCGAGGCCTGGTTCCCCGGAACGGAGGCCGGAAACGCCGTCGCCGGCATTCTTTACGGAGATGTGTCGCCCAGCGGCAAGCTGCCCATGAGCTTTCCACGCGCGCTGGGCCAGGAGCCGCTCTATTACAACCAGTTGCCCACCGGGCGTCCCGCCACGGGGATCGACCTCTCCAAGCCGCCCAGCTTCGACTCGCGCTTTTTCTCCCGGTACATCGATGTCCCGAATAACGCGCTCTTTCCTTTTGGCTACGGGCTCTCGTATTCCAGCTTCTCCTACAGCGACGTCAAGCTCTCAAGGGCCAGTGTTCCGCTTGCGCAGGCTTTGGCCAACCGAAGCACGCCCCTGATCGACGCGACGGCGACCGTGACCAACACCGGGGATCGCACTGCGACCGAAGTGGTTCAATGCTACGTGCGCAACCTGGGCGCGAGCATCGAACAACCGGTACGAAGCCTGAAAGGATTTGAGCGGGTCACGCTGGCTCCGGGAGAATCGAAGCAGGTGAGCTTCCATCTGGGCTTCAAGGAACTCTCCTTCGTCGACCAGCAGGGTGCGCCAACGGTCGAAGCAACCCATTACACGGTCTGGATCGGCGGCAGTTCGCTAGCCGACCAGGAAGCCAGGTTTGAAGTGGTCTCTCGGTTGCGGGGGGCGGAAGCGCATTGACGAGGCGAGCACGATTCTCCGTGCCGATGACGATGAAGGGATCCGCATTCTCACAGGAACTTGCTCGGGCCGGTGATTGCTCGTTGGTTTGACACTGCGGCTCTCGGCGGTAATACTTGACCGACGATTGTCAATAATTTGTCGATTGCCGAGATCTTGAGCCGATGCTGCTGATTGTCTTTACAGTCTCCATGTTCATCAGCGCGACTTTGCTTTTCCTCGTGGAGCCGATGCTGGCCAAGATGGCGCTGCCCCTGCTGGGCGGCACGCCATCGGTATGGAACACCTGTCTGGTTTTCTTTCAGGCGGTTCTGCTGGCCGGCTACCTCTACGCACACGCGGCCACGAAGTGGCTGGGGCGCCGACGTCAGATTATCTTACATATTTGCCTCGCCCTAATGCCCTTTGCCGTATTGCCGTTGCACATCCCAGCTGGCTGGGAGCCGCCGGCGCAGAGCAGTCCAGTGCCGTGGATGCTGGGCATGCTTTCGGTCGCCGTCGGGTTGCCATTCTTCGTGCTTTCCAGCTCCACGCCTGTGTTGCAGCATTGGTTTGCCCAATCGCGGCATCTATCCGCACGGGACCCCTATTTCCTCTATGCCGCCAGTAATACAGGCAGCCTGATGGGGCTGCTTGGATATCCCCTGCTGCTCGAGCCTGCTCTGCGCCTCAGTACGCAGAGCCACTATTGGAGCTACGGATACGCGCTATTTGTTGCGATGACAATCGTCTGCGGCGCGCTGGTGTGGCGTGCGCGGCCAGGCATGACAGCAGACGATGGCCCGCCTCTTGCGCCGCGTGACGAACCTGGGAACAGCTCCACGTGGCGCCAGCGTCTGCGGTGGATCGCGCTGGCCTTTGTTCCGTCGAGCCTGATGATGGGTGTGACCACGGCGCTGACCGTCAATGTCCCCGCCATTCCCCTCTTTTGGGTGGTGCCTCTCGCCCTTTACCTGTTGAGCTTTGTGCTGGTCTTCGCCAAGCGGCCGCCGCTTTCGCATGTGTGGGTGGCGCACAGGCTTCCGTTGCTGATGCTGTTTTCACTCCTCGTGTATGTTTCACGGTTTTCTCTGCCCCTGGTGCTTCTGTTCTCTCTGTATTTACTGACGCTGTTTGCGGTGGCCGTGACGTGTCACGGCGAGCTGGCCCGCACCAGGCCTGAAGTCGGCCGCCTGACCGAATTCTATTTATGGATTTCTGTGGGAGGCGTATGCGGCGGCATCTTCAATGCTCTGCTCGCGCCCCTGCTTTTCTCGACGGTTCTCGAGTTTCCGCTGGTTCTGATCTTCGCGGCGCTGTTGCGGCCACCCATCGACCAGAAGCCGGAGACCGCCGCCAAGGCCGCAAGGACGAAACGCAACGACTTGCTCCTGCCGCTGGCTCTTGGACTTTGTTCGGTCACTCTAATCCTCGGAGTCTCGCATGGAGGCTTTCTTTTGGGCCGCATATCGCCGCGGTTGTTTGTCGTCATTTTTGGCGCGCTGGTGCTTTGGTGCCTGAGCTTTGGGAAGCGTCCGATTCGCTTTGCCGGAGGGCTGGCGGCGCTGCTGCTGGCGGGTTCGCTGTATACAGGGATCTATGGTGAGAGCCTTTATACGGAGCGGAATTTCTTTGGCGTGCTGCGCGTGACGAACAGCCCAAACGGCAGATTCAGGTATCTGGTACACGGCGGAATTGTTCACGGATCGCAGAGCCGCGATAGCGCCGGGAGCCGCGAGCCGTTGACGTACTACGCCAAGTCCGGTCCAGCGGGCAGCATCCTTCGCGCCCTGCAGGCGAAAGCACTTTCCGGGACTTCCGGTTCTCGAAAGGCAAAATGGGCGGTTGTGGGCCTGGGAGCAGGCGCGATGGCCTGCTATCTGCAGCCGGAGGAGTCTCTGACCTTCTACGAGATCAATCCAGCGGTGAAGCGCATCGCGCTGGACCCGAGGTACTTCACCTTTATCGAGCAATGTGCACCTTCGGCGCAGATTATTCTGGGCGATGCGCGGCTGAAGCTGCGCGACGCAGCGGACGGAAGCTATGACCTGCTGGTGCTGGATGCATTCAGCGGGGACGTGATCCCGATGCACCTGATGACCAGGGAGGCGCTGGCGCTGTATGTGCGCAAATTGGCCCCCGGAGGCATGCTCGCCTTCCACACCAGTAACCTCTACCTGCGCCTTACGCCAACGGTCTGCGCACTGGCACACGATGCCGGGCTGGTGTGCGAGCTGTTCGACCAGACCAGAATCACCCAGGAGCAGATCGACGCTGGTGTAACTGCTTCGCAGTGGATTGTGATGGCGCGAAGCCGCGCGGACCTTGGAGCCCTGGCGGCAGATGCTCACTGGGTACCTGTGGAAACGCAACCGGGGACACAGGTTTGGAACGACGACTATTCGAATTTGTTACGCATCATCAAGTGGCGTTGAGCAAAGCGTGAAATGCCCGTGTTAAGGCCGACAGCTGGGCCGATTCCTTCCCGGCGCGGAGACTCTGACTCAAACCGATTGTGGTGACTCGGAAGTTCGTTGGGTGAAGTTGACGATGGAAGCGCAGGCCCCCAACGACGATGCTCAGGGCGATTTTTTGGGCGCATCAGGCGCGGTGGATTCGGCTGGGGATGACGACTTTGTTTTGATGCGGGCATTAGAGACTTCCGGCCGGCCAAGAATTTCGACATGGATCGTGCGAGTTGCTTCCGCGCCGCGGGTTACTTACTTGAACTTAAGTTACGTGTAGACCTTGAAATGGGGATGACTAATGAATTTACTTATATAAGCTATACGCCGAATCGAACGGGCCATGGCCATTGAAGAGTAGACCCGTATGTTAAAATAAATGTAAGAACCTAGATCACCTAGTGGAAATGGCAGCCATACCACCCTTTAGAGGATAAATTCGTTTCCTTCTCGCTAAAAAATGGGTGAATTCTCAGAAAAAGTGGCGCTGGTGCTCAAGAGCGATGATACGATGCCGATATCCCTCATATCAGAAGCCGTCGCATCGCACTCGGTCGACAATCTTCTAAGATTGCCGCCTGAGATTAGACCCTACTAACGAAGCAAGGCGTGCGGTCTTTGAAATTCTTGATTGTTGCCGGAATGGAAACCATGAAACGCCACAACATTGTTGTGCATTGCGTTCTTCCCATCTTACTGGGATCGACGTGTTTGCTTTCCGCGCAGACAACAAGCTCCTGCGACCTTCGCGCGCACTCGGATTGTGTTCAGCCCACAGGCAAGACTGACGATGGCTCAAGAGAATCGAAGGGCGGGGGCGCCGTGGATAAGCGCTCCATCGCCGCACCAGCCGCGGATTCCGATGCCGATGGAGCTGCTCTGTCTTCAGCCGCAACTGCACAGGTGGCCGGTCCGGCTCCCAGCGGGAGCTTCCCGCGAATCGCGAATGTATGGTGGGGCGAATATCTCTACACTCAGAGCCCGTCGGAGGCCGATCAGGTTCAGCTTTTCCTGGCTCCCTCATTTACGCCCACGGTCGCCGCGGCGGTGGCGAGCGCAGCGCCGCAGACACCCATATTGAATACTATCAATGCTATCGAAACTGTGAATGGTGTGCCTTCGGTACCCAGCAGTTACTATCTGCTCACCACCGAAGGTAACCCGATTTGTGACTGGTCTGGTAACTATCTGCTGAATTTAACTAATCCCACTGTAGTGCAGTTTATGGCGCAGTATGCCCAGCAGCAACTCACACAGGGCGGCTTTACCTATGACGGCATATTCTTCGACAACATAGAGACGACTATTTCTTACATGACGACGGACTGCAACGGCAATGCGATCCAGATCTCGGCGGCTGGAAATGGCGTGGCGACCAATCCGGTGACTCTGGACGAAGAGTGGAGCGCCGGCATGTATAGCATGTTAACGACTTTCCAGCAGCTTGCGCCCAGCGCCTATATCTCGGGCCATATCAGCACATTACCTGCGGAGCCGCGCGCGCTGGCGGTTCTAAACGGGGATCTGGTGCCGTTCGACGCGGTCGACATCCGAGAGGGATCGCTGGCCTTTGGCAACCTGTGGGACACCTACCAGGAGTGGTTCACGCAGGGCCAGCAGCCAGGGATTTCGGGCATCCAATCCTCGCCGCCGAACCAGATTGCTTATGGTTACGGGTACACACCGTTTCAGGCCATGCTTCCCTCCACCGCGACGTTTGCGCAAACCTATTATCCGAACATGCGCTTCGGGCTGGCGTTCGCGCTGATGAACAACGGCTATTCGGTCTTCGATTTCGGCGACACGACCTCTCCGGTGGCCTGGTGGTATGACGAATACAACTTTAATCTTGGCACGCCGGTGACACCGGCCACGCTGCTTGGATCGCCGGCGGGAGCGAATGAGCTGGTAAACGGCAGCTTCAATGGCAGCCTGACGCCGTGGAGTCTTTCTGTCGGCGCCGGGGCGGCTACGTTTGCCCTCGACACCTCGAATTACGCGGGCGGCAGCACGTCCTCGGCACACGTGACAGTGACCGCTCCCGCTACGGACAACTGGCAGATCGACATGTACGAGGGCAGCCTGCCGGTAACCTCAGGGGTGGAGTACCAGGTGCAATTCTGGGCCAAGGCCGACTCCGACATCCTGATCGGCGTTGCGGTGCAAGGCGGAGCACCTAATTGGGCGAACTACGGGCTGAGCACCAACGTCTCCCTGACGACGGGGTGGAACTACTATTCCCTGTCGTTTCTGTCCTCGGCGACGGCAACCGATGGGCGGGTGGAGTTCTTCCTGGGCAACGCGGTGGCCAACATCTGGATCGACAGCGTGCAGTTCGTTCAGGCGCCAACCCGCATCTATCGCCGCGACTTCACCAATGGCGTGGTGCTGCTGAACGGCACCCAGAACACGCAGACGATTAACGTTGGATCGGGGATCGATCGCTTCACGGGCACGCAGGCGCCGTTGTATCAATACATCGTCGACGACAGCAGCGCGGAGTTCTCGGCCACGGGAACCTGGGCGATCGACACCTTCAACACCGGATGGAGAGAAGCGACAGGCCCCTACTATCATGCGTGGGAAAACACGCTGCATGAGAACGACAACGGCACGGGCGTGGCGCAATGGAACCTGAACCTTCCCGCCGACGGGCAGTACACAATCGAGGCGTGGCTGCCGGCAGCGCCGCCGGCCAGCACCTGGACGCAGGGCGCCGTTTATCAGGTGATGGAGGGCACAACAGTGCTGGCCACGACCACGCTGAACCAGAGCACGGCCAGCACGGGAGACCAGTGGTTCCCCATCGCGACGGTCAACCTGACGGCGGCCAGCGCTCCCTTTGTGCGGCTGACCAACGGAGGTACGGGACCGCTGATTGCGGATGCGATCTACGTGTACTCAACCACGGCCCGCTACAACAATGGAGGATCGGCATCCTCAGTAACGCTGGGGCCCATGGACGGCATTCTGCTGGAGCGGGGAGCGCCCAATCAGACCATTACGTTTGCTTCGCCGGGAAACCAGACGCTGGGAGAAGCTCAGTTTACGCTGGGCGCGACGGCGAGCTCCGGGTTGGCGGTGAGCTACGTGTCAAACAGCGCTTCGATCTGCACGGTTTCAGGCAGCACGGTCACGCTGGCGGCGCTGGGCTCCTGCTCGATTACCGCCTCGCAAGCGGGCAACTCGACATATACGGCCGCGATTCCGGTTACGCAGACGTTCAACGTACTGTCAGGGCAGACGATCACCTTTGCAGCGCTGAGCAACCAGGTTTACGGGGTGGCGCCGATTGCGCTTTCGGCCACGGCCAGCTCTGGACTGGCGGTTACGTTCAGTTCGAGCACCACTTCGGTGTGTACGGTTTCAGGGAGTACGCTTACGCTCATCGCCGTGGGCACCTGCTCAGTGACGGCCGGCCAGGCCGGGAACAGCAGCTACTCGCCGGCAACACCGGTTACGCGGGGCTTTGCGGTGACCGGCGCGCAGGTTATTACCTTTGCGCAGCCCGCGGAACAAGCTACGGGCGGATTGCCAGTGGCGCTCACGGCTACGGCTAGCTCGGGACTTCCAGTCACGTTTACTTCTAACTCGCCGGCTGTCTGCTCGATCAGCGGCAGCACGGCCGCCATGCTGAGCGCTGGGCTGTGCTCCATCACTGCCAGCCAGGCAGGCAATGCAACTATAGCGGCAGCAGTTCCGGTCGCGCAGAGCTTCACGGTGGCCCCAAACCTGATCGTCAACGGCGGCTTCGAGGCCGGTTCGCTTGCACCCTGGGTTCTCGTGGTGTATGGCGACAGCGTGGTGGCCGGCACGGCGGCGCTGGATTCGACTACGGCGGTGCAGGGTACCTATTCCGCGCACGTCACCATCACGGCAGCGGGCACCGCCAACTGGCATCTCGATTTCGAACAAGGGAGCCTGCCGCTGTATGCCGGCGCATCGTACCAGGTGAGTTTCTGGGCCAAGGCGGATTCAGCGCGGTCGTTCCCGGTGGTTATGCAGGGCGGCGCGCCAAACTACTCGAACTACGGGCTCTACTCGTCCGTCAGCATCGGCACAACCTGGCAACAGTACACCGTCACCTTTGTCGCGACGACTACGGCGACAGATGGCCGGCTGCAGTTCTATCTGGGCAGTAACACCGGCAACGTGTGGTTCGACGACGTACAGGTCTTCGGGACGGCGAATATGCTGCAGACCATTGTTTTTGCCGCGCCGGCCAACGCAGCGATTGAGTCCTCGCCGGTGACGCTGGCGGCAACGGCCAGTTCGGGGCTACCGGTCAGCTTTGCTTCTACAACGCCGTCGGTCTGCACAGTCTCAGGCAGCGCGGCGAACCTGCTGGCGATCGGTACCTGCACCATCACCGCCAGCCAGGCAGGGAACGCGACCTATAACGCGGCGACGCCGGTTACGCAAAGCTTCTCTGTTGGCTTGACTCCGCAGACCATCACGTTTGCGGGGCTGGCCACAAAGGCGCTGGGAAGCTCGCCGTTTGCCGTCAGCGCCACAGCCAGTTCCGGACTCGCGGTGAGCTTTGCTTCGGCGAACACGACAGTGTGCACGGTGTCAGGCAGCACGGTCACCTTGATCACCGGCGGCACGTGCTCGATTACCGCCAGCCAGGCCGGGAATGCGGACTATGCGGCTGCCGCTTCGGTGACGCAGAGCTTTACGGTTACACCTTACGCGCAGACCATCACGTTCACGGCGCCGGCCACGCAGGCGCTGGGCGGCGTTCCGTTTTCGGTCGCGGTCTCGGCCAGTTCAGGGCTGGCGGTGAGCTTGTCCTCGGGAACTACCTCGGTCTGCACGGTCAGCGGGACGACCGTGAAACTGCTCAGCCTGGGCACCTGCACACTGACTGCCAGCCAGGCCGGCAACAGCAGCTACAGCGCAGCCGCCACGGTGACACAGAGCTTCCTGGTGGCTTCGAATCTGGTTACGAACGGCACCTTCTCGAGCGGATCGCTTGCGCCCTGGGTGCTGCTGCTGGATGCGGACGGGGTAGTGGCTGGATCGGCGGCGCTGGATACGACCACTTCCGCGCCTGGGGGTACGGCCTCGGCGCACATCACGATCACTTCGGCGGGGACGGCCAACTGGCACCTGGACTTCGAGCAGCAGAGCCTCTCGCTGGTTTCGGGGACAACGTACCAGGTGCAGTTCTGGGCCAAGGCCGATTCGGCGCGGTCTTTCCCGGTGGTGATGCAGGGCGGAGCGCCTAACTACTCGAATTACGGGCTCTACTCCACAATTAGCATTGGCACGACCTGGCAACTGTACACAATGTCGTTCGTGGCGACCACCACGGCAACCGACGGCCGGCTGCAGTTCTATCTCGGCAGCAATACCGGCAACGTCTGGCTGGACGATGTGCAGCTCTACAACGCGGCTCCGTGATCTGAATTACGATATGAAGTGCGAGGGCAGCCTTGAGGTCAAGGCTGCCTTTGCTTTTTGAATCGAAGTGAGCCAAATGACCGGCCAGCAATGGGGCTCATCTAGGTTCCGCCAGAGCGGCGCCTGAACGCACTTTCGACCCGGTATGGCGGTCTGCGGCTCGAGCCGATTGAGGCGGAGATGCGATACGCACTCCGAATGGGATCACATGATCTCTCTTTGGGCCGCCTTCCTCGCTAGCTAAACGGCTCGCCGTCTTCCGTTTCTCCCGAACCACCTCTACCCTGAGCAATTCCGGTTGTACACCTGTCAGAAGAAGTCCCTTTTCTTGTGGCTCAGTGGCCGAAGATTGACATTCACTTTGGTTCAAAATACTCGGGGGCAATCATGGCTGGCAGATTGAAATCGAGTGAAAGCTATTCAAGGCGTTCCCCTCTCCCGATCCTTCGAAAGGATGTACTGCCGAGGTCCCAGCATTGTTGCGGGGCAGCAAACCGCATGATGGAGGAATCATTTATACTTCTAGCACCACACCCGTTCCGAAGCTCTAGCACAGAGCTTGGTGGGCAGGCCTCTTCCACACAACTTCCAACAGGTTGCGAAGCGCGATATGAGCGATGTTCCCCCGGGCAGGGATAAAAAACGTGTTCCAGGAAGAGCAGCGCGCGGCGGTGCGCGGGCAGCTCTTTCTTCGGCCCCTGACGGCTCTCTGCCTCCCGTTGGAAACGATCAGTCCGCGGCGCCGCGAGATCCCGGAGCAACCATCATCGGTGCTTCACCGCTTCGCCCCGATTCCGACCCGGCGGTTGCCGGCCAAACACCGGCACAAAACCCGAACGCGACGATCGTCGGCGCCCTGCCGCGCATAAAAAAGAACACGGAAAAAATAGTATTGAGCGGCGCCACCATTGTTGGGGATACCTCCGCTCACCCGAGTCCATCTCCGGCGGGCGCGGTTGGCGCAGGCGAAAGCGCGATTCTACTGCAAATCGGGAGTATTCTCGGCAACCGCTACGAGATTCTCGAACTCCTCGGAGAGGGCGGCATGGGAGCCGTGTACAAGGCCGCCGACCGCGAGGTGGATCGAATCGTGGCCTTGAAGGTTATCAGGCCCGAGATGGCCTCGAATCCCGAAATCCTGGCCCGTTTCAAACAGGAGCTGCTGCTCTCGTCCAAAGTGACCCACCGCAATGTGATCCGGATTTACGACCTTGGCGAAGCCCAGGGCGTGAAGTTCATCACGATGGAATACCTGGAGGGCGAGAACCTCCACCATATCCTGCAGCAAAGGAAAAAACTGGAAGTTGCGGAAGCGGTCGACATCATGGAACAGGTGGCGAGCGGGCTGGCTGCCGCTCACCGGGAAGGAATCATCCACCGCGATTTAAAGCCGGCCAACATCATGCGCGACAAAAGCGGCCGCGTGGTGGTGATGGATTTTGGATTAGCACGCACGTTTACTGGCGATGGAATGACAAACACCGGCGCGATGCTGGGGACGGTCGAATATATGTCTCCGGAGCAGGCGCAGGGCATGGACGTGAGGGCCAGCTCGGATATTTTTACAGCCGGCCTGATCCTGTATGAGTTGCTGGCCGGAGTCACACCGTTCTATGCAGAGAGCGTGATCGCGAGTTTACTGAAACGCACGCAGCAACGCGCCGTGCCGCTGGCGGACATCGATAAGAAGATTCCGGGCACGCTGAGTAATATCGTCGCCAAGTGTCTTGAGAAGGAGCCGGCAAACCGCTATCAGAACGCGGACGAGCTGGATGAGGATCTTCGCGCGTGGCAAGGCAGGAGCGGGGGTAAGAAGGTCTCTGCTTCCTCGGGGCGGCTGTGGATGAACCGGATTCGGGAGCTTCCATGGCCGCGCCTTGCAATCGCCGGCGTTCTGATTGTGGCGATCGCGGCCGGAATTGCCTGGTACATCGTCGGGAGGCAACAGACCGCGAAATCAGGGGCGCATGCCCCGGTCTCGGTGCTGGTTGGCGACTTTGCTAACCATACCGGCGACCCTCTCTTGGATAACACGCTGGAGCCGATGCTCGGTCTGGCCCTGGAAGGGGCGAGCTTCGTCAACCTCTACAGCCGCGGGGATGCGCGAAAACAGGCCGGGAAACTCCCCAATCCCACAGACAAGCTCGACGAGCAGTCGTCCCGGCTGGTCGCCGTGAATCAGGGCGTCAACACGGTCATCACGGGTGAGATCAGCCTACGCGGCGACGAGTACGATATTTCGGCGATTGCCCTGGACGCCGTGAGCGGCAAGGTACTTGCGGAATCGAAGATTTCCGTCGCCAACAAGAAGGATATTCTGAAGAGCCTTCCCAGGCTCGCGGTGCCGCTTCGCAAAGCTCTGGGTGACACCACGCCCGAGTCGATGCAGTTCAATGAGGTCAGCGGAGGGTTTAAGGCAGCATCCCTGGAGGCAGTTCACCAGGCCGCGATCGGCGCCGACCAGCAGTTCGCGGGGAAGTTCGAGGAAGCGCTGGCATCGTTTCAGAAAGCCACGGAACTGGATCCGAAATTCACGTGGCCGTATACCGGCATGGCGGCCATGGACCAGAACCTGGGAAAAACCGAGGATGCTGTCAAGTACATGAAGCTGGCGATGGAACAAGTGGACAACATGACCGAAAGGGAGCGCTATCGCGACCGCGGGCTCTACTATCTGACCGCGGGCGACTGGCTGAATTGTGTTCAGGAAAACACGCAGCTTGTCACGCACTATCCCGCCGATCGCGTCGGACTGAACAACCTCGCAACTTGCTATACACAGCTGCGCAATGCGCCCAAGGCGGTAGAAGCCGCGCAACACGCGGTGGAGATTGTGCCCAAGGGGGTGGCGCCGCGGCTGAACCTGGCCTTCATCCGCTCCTTTGCCGGAGATTTTGCCGGAAGCGAGAAGGAAGCGCGCACCGTCCTATCGATCAATCCGTCGGCCGCGCCGGCATACCTGTCGCTCGCCGAAGCGCAGCTCGGGCAGGGACAAATCGGGAAGGCCGCCGATAGTTACCATCAGCTTGAGAAGTCCGGTCCCCAGCTCGCATCCACTGCGACCGCTGGACTCGCCGATCTTGCTGCCCATCAAGGGAAGTATGAAGAGGCGGCGCGCATCCTCGCACAAGGAGCCGCCGCCGATGTTGCCGCCAAGGATACCGACAACGCGGCCAGGAAGTACGCGGCGCTGGGAAACATCGATGAATTGGAAGGACACCATGCGGCGGCGATCTCTGACGTTGACATGGCGCTCAAGAACAGCCAGTCTACCTCCATCGAATTCCTGGCGGCGAGCACATATGCCGATGCCGGGGAACTGGCGAAGGCGCAAAAGCTGGCGAGCAGCCTCTCTTCCGCGCTGACAAGCGAGTCGCAGGCCTATGGCAAGATCGTCGCGGGGCTGATCGCGCTGAAGAAGAAAGATTACAACGAAGCGATCAGGCAGATGACAGCCGCGAACAACCTGATGGATACCTGGATCGGCCGCTTCGATCTGGGCCGGGCTTACCTGGAAGCGGGAGCGTTCACCGAGGCTGACTCAGAATTCGATCAATGTGCGAAGCGGCGCGGCGAAGCGATCGAACTCTTTATGGATAACGTGCCGACTTATGCCTATTTTCCGCCCGTCTATTACTACCAGGGTCGCGTGCGGGAAGGGATGAAGAGCGAAGGATTCGCGGACTTCTATAAAACGTATCTCAGCATCCGCGGGCAGTCCTCTGAAGATCCGCTGGTTGCCGATATCCGCCGCCGTATCGGGCAATGAACGCCGCGCAATCCAGACTTCCGGATTGGCGCAGGTTCGAAATCGCCGCAAGAACGGGGCAAGACAAAAGGTGCGGGCGTATTCCGGCACTTGTCTTTCTGAGCCTCTGAGCCTCTCCTACGCGCTCGCGTCTCTCTTGCTGCCGCTCGGTACGGCTAAGCATCCAATGCTGTGGAATCGAGAACAGCTCGCGCCAGCTTCGTAGTCTCCGACCTGTGCGCCAGATCCGTGTAACGCAGGTTCATCCACTCCGTCCGCCGCAGCGGATTTTGCTTAGAGAGTGTTTCATAAATAGCTCGGTCCGTCCTGAAAATGCTCCCTCAGGGGCTAAAGCCCACGTTTTATGCGGCTCTGGCGGCACGACTGAAGTCGTGCCCTGATACAGAGCCGGTTTATGAAACATATTCAAGAATGACAGCAAATGTGGGGCATGGTGCGGTCACCGCGGACCTATTTTCCTGCCTGTACCGCAGCATTCACCGCAGCCTTCATCACGCCGCAGTCTGCAAAGTAGCGTACCCACGCCGACGTGAGCGGCTCGCCAACAGGCTTGGCGGGAAGCGCCGCGGGACGGCCGGCGCCTGCCATCTTCATATCCCCGGTCCCCTGCGCATCCAGAATGAGCGACGTCAGCTGGCGCGCCAGCGGCAGGTCAAAGCTCTCGGCCACGAAGACGAGCCTGCCGCGCGTGGTAATCACCACCGGCCCCTCATTGGTGGTGAACACCTGCTCTTCCGATTCGGGCCCGACCCCGGCCGGCACGGAGACCTGCGCGGCATCCATCGGCTTGACTCCGGAATACTTCCGCGCCAGTTGTTTAGCATAGAGCGCGGCAAAGTCCTGCGCGGATTCCTGGTTTTTCCACGCCGACAGGTAAAGAAGCGCGATGGATTTGGTGCTGGCCTGCTCGGCGGGAGTCTTCGCGCTGAGAAGCTGGCCGGCCCAGTAGATGCCTCCATCCCACGCCGGCGTCAGGTCGCTCGCGGCGCTCTCGCCCCCGAAGATTCCAGCCAGGATGTGCAGGTCCAACTGGCCGACCTGTCCGATGTCGTAGGGCTTGTAGAGCTTATCCACCAGGGGATGAATATCGGGCATCAACGGCACGGCCGGCAGGTGGCGGGCCTCGTATTCGCGCGGGTTCATGATCTCCCAGCTGGAGCTGGGCGGCCGGTCAAGAGCGCCGGCGAAGGCAGCTGCCTGGCCCTTGTCCATCCACACATCCTGCTCAAAGCTCAGCCCCTCTTTATACGGGAACAGCAGCGACTCCGACAACAGCAGCGGAGCGCGCGCCAGCACCGGCGAGTTCTCCGATCCGCTCATCTGATCCTTCACTACATCCAGAATTTCCGGGTCCTTGACGAGACTCTTGCCCATCGGCTTGAGGATGTAATCCATCATCACGGCCGTCGCCTGCCCTTCCACCACCGCATCGCGCGCCGTGTCCATCTCGTCTTTGGCGAGGTGATCGGTGTCATCCCGCGCGTTGGTTGAGACGTCGTCGGGCGTCTGATCGCTCCACTTTTCGAGGTCGGTCCGCTGATCCTGCAAGGCGTGGGTCAGCTCATGCGCCAGCACCGGTTTCTGCTCATCCACGCCGATCCAGTCGAGCATGTAAACGGTCTTGGTTTTGGAGTCGTAATAAGCCTCGATTTGCTCTTTCAGGAGCGCCAGCAGAAAGGGTTTCAAGGCAAAGTCGCGGTCCAGGAGGCCGAATTTCTCCAGCACAATCTCGCCCCGCTGCAGTCGCTTGGCGCCCTCGTCCTCGTCGAATTTCGTTCTCAGGTAGCTTTCCACCGAGGGCCGGTCGATGATCTTCCGCTTCACATCGCTCTTCACCGCGAGCCCGGTCTCTTGCGAAGAAAACTTGATCAGCTCATCCACCAGTCCGAACAGCTCTTTGGCCTGTTCGGGCGTGATGTGCGTTTCGGCCTGGGGCGTGCCGCCTACCTTGCTGTCCGCGGGGACCTGCGCGCTGGACTGTCCCGGTGAAGCGCTGGTGGTTGGCGGAGGCGCAGATCCGGCCGGCTTGGGCGCCGTTCCCGCCGGCTGCTGCGCTCCGGCCATGGCTGTCGCCAGGCCCAGCAACACAGCAAGAGCGCGTCCGCGCCAAAATCCCAACCCTCGGTACTGCTTGCTCATCTGTTCTCCCCGCGGGTCCGGGCCATCAGGCCAAGGCTGCCGCATCTACATACAAGGCTATAATTGGGATGCAGTGCGGCACCGTATTCGCACCAGAAATTTGTGCCTCACACCACGGAAAAGCTCCCCAATGACTGAATCGGCCATCGCTACAATCTCTCCGGTAAGCCGGCTTGCCACGCTGCTGGCATCTTCGCACGCGCCGGCGCTCGATCTCTATCGTGGCATGGCGACCCCTAAGGAGTTGGACGCGCCAGCGACCGAAACAGCGGCTCTGGTCTCCACGGCGGCGGTCCACGACCTGGGATGGATACGGCGCGTGGCCGTTCGCGGAGAAGACCGGTTTCGCTGGCTCAGCGGCATGGTGACCAACGTGGTCACCGGCCTGGACTCCAACACCGGCGCCTGGAACCTGGTGCTCAACGCGCAGGGCCGCATTCAGGGCGACCTGACGGTCTGGCGCGAGGGCGAGGCGCTTGAGCTGGAACTGGCCGCGGATCAGTACGACCGGCTCCTGGCGCATCTTGACCACTTCATCATCATGGACGATGTGGAGCTGGTGCCGCTGGATGGAGAGACTGCGTTGGGCCTGACCGGCCCACTGGCGGGCGACGTGTTGAGCCGGCTGAGCCTGCCCGTGCTCGCCGAGCCGCTGACCAGCACGCGCGTCGACTGGAACGGCTTCGATCTGCGCATCCGGCGCGGCTATGGCGTGCTGGCGCAGCACTACGAGGTGTGGACGCCGCTGGCCGGCCTTGAACGCTTGTGGCATTCCCTCAGCACGGCTGGGGCAATTCCGGTTGGATCCGCATCCCTTGATGCCTTCCGGATTGCGGAAGGGATTCCCGCCTACGGCATCGATATCGTCGAGCGCGACCTGCCCCAGGAAACCTCGCAGATGCGTGCCCTCAGCTTCAGCAAGGGCTGCTACCTGGGCCAGGAGATCGTGGAGCGGATACGCTCGCGCGGCAACGTCCATCGGCACCTGCGGCATTTGGAACTGAGCGGTCCCGCGCCTGCCCCCGGCGCAGAGTTGTTCGGGCCCGGCGATACCGAAACCGCCAAATCCGCCGGCCACATCACCAGCGCCGCGGAACTTCCGCTAGCCGGGACGAGCCGCGTCTTTGCCCTGGGCATGATTCGCGAAGAAGCCGAATTGCGCCACCAGTCCTTCACCTACACCGCCGGAACAGCCATGGGCACCGCCCGCATCCTGGCCGAACCGCCCAGCCTCAACCCGGAACGGAATGGAAGTCACCAACCATGAGCGAATCCCCTAAATTTGAAGTGATCGACCGCCGCAAGTACAAGGCGGATGAAGAGCATGAAACGCCGCAGCCGCCTGCGCCTGAGCCGGAGGCTGCGACTCAGCCGGTAAACTCGAGCTCCGGACCGCACCTGGTGACCGCCGAGCCCGAACCCGAGACTGTCACCGGACAGGCCGACGAAGCCGAGGCGCTCGAGGAGTTGGCCGGGGAGATGCCGCCTCCGCCTACCGTCGAGGAGAGCAGCGAGCAAAAGTCGGCCTACGACGCCTCCGCGCAGCGCCTTGAGGACCTGCTCCGGGCGCAGAACCCCGGGATGGGCGCTCCGCAGCAGATTGCTTTTGAGCACCTGGTGCAGCAGTTCTACTTTTCCGCCATGATGCAGATGGGCCTGGCCGCGCAGGAGGGTCAGCGTCCGCGCGTGGACATTCTGGGCGCGCGCCAAACGATCGATTTGCTTGGCGTGCTGGCCGACAAGACCCGCGGCAACCTCACCGACGCGGAGGATCGCCTTTTGCAGTCGGTGCTCTTCGAGGCGCGTATGGCCTTCAATGAAATCACGCGGATGATCAACATGCAGGGCGTCCAACCGCCGCCGGTCCCGCCTCAGGGCAAGCGCTAGAAGGCTCATGGAGGGCGAACTCACATTCCTCGGGACGGGTACCTCGATGGGCGTGCCCACGCTGGGCTGCGGTTGCGCGGTCTGCACCTCATCCGACCCGCGCGACCGGCGCCTGCGGCCCTCGGTGCTGCTGCGCTGGCACGAAGGCGGCCAGGAGCGCGACGTAGTTATCGATACCGGCCCCGACTTCCGCGCGCAGGCGCTGAACAGGGGAATCTCCCGCGTGGATGCAGTCTTTTACACTCACTCCCACGCCGACCACATTCTTGGACTGGACGATTTGCGTCCCCTCAGTTTCATCGTCAACCGCGAGTCAGGCCCCGTCCCTCTTTACTGTTCACCGGAGACTGTCGCTGTGCTGGAGCGCGTCTTCGACTACACGTTTTCCCCCCATGCGACGTATCCAACCAGGGCACGTGTCCGGCTCGAGCCGCTGGAGGAGCGCACCACTGTTCACGGCGTCGAGTTTCTGCGCGTGCCAGTGATGCACGGCCAGTTGCCGATCGCCGGATTTCGCTTTGGCCGCGCGGCCTATTTAACCGACGTGAGCGCCATTCCAGAGTCGAGCTTTGAGCTCCTCGAAGGGCTCGACACGCTGGTTCTTTCCGCGCTGCGCCATTTGCCCCATCCCAGTCACGCCACTGTGGAGCAGGCGATGAACTGGGCGCTCCGCATTGGCGCCCGCCAGACCTGGCTGACCCACATTGCCCACGAACTGGGCCACGAACAAACCGGCCGAACCCTGCCCGACGGCGTGGCCATGGCCTGGGACGGCCTCACCCTCCCGGTGACTTTGGCATGACGCCCGCAGGCCGCGCACAGCCCGATCCGCCGCCCATGGCCCCGCGCCGGGATCCCCTGACGATATTCCGCTCAATTCAGGAGATTCCGACGGGTTTCGGTCCATCGGTCATCACCATCGGCAACTTCGACGGTGTCCATCTCGGCCACCAGCAGCTTCTCTCGTCCGCGGCTGCCGAGGCGCGCGCGCGCGGCATGCGCTCCATTGCCATTACCTTTGACCCGCATCCGGCGCATTTTCTCTATCCGGCCGAAGCGCCGAGGCTGCTCACGTTCCTTCCCGAGCGGCTGCGCCTGATGGCCGCCACGGACATCGAAGCGGTGCTCGTGCTTCCCTTCGATCTGGAGTTCTCCCATATCGCGGCGCGGGACTTTGTGCGCGATCTGCTGGTGGGGACTCTCGGCGTCCGCGGCATGCACGAAGGCGGCAGCTTTCGTTTTGGCCACGGCGCCAGGGCGGGCGTATCCGAGCTGAAGGAATTTGGCGCTGAGTTCGGGTTTGCCGTGGAGGTGCATCCGGCGGTGCGGGTGCATGGGCTGGAGGTTTCCAGTTCGGCTGTTCGCGCATTGGTGGCGGCAGGCGACGTCCGCCGCGCCCGCTGGATGCTGGGCCGGCCCTTTGGCATCTGTTCCACGCCCGCCCGCGGGCGCGGCATCGGCACGCGGCTGCTGGTGCCCACGGTGAATCTGGCGCCCTATGAGGGGCTGCTGCCTGCCTTTGGGGTTTACGTCACGCGCCTCACGGTGGGCGAGCGCTGTTTCCAGGCCGTGACCAACGTGGGTAACCGCCCCACCTTCGGCGCGCCATCGTTCGCCGTCGAGTCGCACATTCTGGACTTCGAGCCGATCGATCTGGATGAGCAGACGCCCCTGCGGCTAGAGCTTCTGCTCCGTCTCCGCCCGGAGATGCAATGGCCAACGCCGGAAGCGCTCAAAGCGCAAATCTTCAAGGATGTCGCGCGAGCGAAACGGCTCTTCAGGCTGGTCCAGAAGGAAATTCACCGAACGAACGGAATATAGGCCCGAACGCGGGAGCGATAGGCGGTGAACGACTGCTGAAACCGCTCCGCCAGCAATCGGTCCTCCGCCCGCACGCGAATCTCGGTCCCGGCCAGCACAGCAATCAGCGCGCCCACGAACATGGGCCACCATGTCCAGCCAGCTCCCGTGGCCAGGAGCATGCCCACGATGGAGGTGTAGATCGGATGCCGCACCCAGCGGTAGGGGCCGGTCTGGATAAGTTCATGGTCTTCGCGGAGGGACGCTTCGAGGCTCCATTGCTTTCCGAGATGACGGGTGGCCGCCCAGGCCAGCGCAACCGAAGGTGGGCCGAGAATCATGGAAGCAATCAAGGAGGGCCAGGACTTTTCAAAGCCTGGCGGCCGAACATACGCCCAGATCATCGCGAAACCAACGGCGACCAGGATCATGCCCAGGCGCGATTCCGATGCCCGCGCCACCTTCTTGCGCAGGGCCGCTTGCCGGCGCGGTTTGACGAATGCCAGCATCCATGCAATCCAACAGAGGATCAGTTCCGCGAGAGCGGCAATCTGGAGCATGGGTTCGAGTATAGCCCCGGGATGGAATGGATCAGGCTATCTTCTCGAAGGCCTGCTGGATATGGGCGGAAAGGTCGGCCGGTGCATTGCCGAGGTTATAGCCGATCTCAAGGACCGTAGCGGGAGGCGAAGCCAGGGCCTTCAGTGCATCGGTCGTTGCCGGCCAGTCGATGGTGCCGCTGCCGGGCCAAAGGTGCTCGTCTTTCACACCGTGGTTGTCATGCACATGCACTGAAACGATCCGTTCGCCCAGCGTGGCAATGGCCTCAGCGACGCCTACGGTGATGTGGGCGTGGCCCACATCCAGGCAGACGCCTACATGGTCCAGGTGACCCAATTGGAGGACGGTCACCAGGTGCTCGGGTGTGGTGGGCTCGCTAGTCAGGTTTTCCACCAGCAGCCGCACGCCCAGTGGACGGGCGAAGGCCCCCAGGTGTTCGAGCGCCGTGATGGCGTATTCAACGGAACGCGGCGACCATCCATCGTTCCGTTCGCCCAGATGCAGGATGAGATTGCGAATGGGGATGTGATCGGCTGTCTCCAGGGCGCGCTTAATCTCGTCCATGGCGTCGATGCGCCGGGCCTTTTCGGGATGCAGCAGGTTGACCGCCGGAGCGCCCGCGCGGCCCATCTCGCGATCGGGAAAAAGCGGCGCATGCATCGACCACGCTTCCAGCGGGTTGGACTGAAACCATGCGGCCAACTCGCTGACGTGTTCCGGACTGGTGTAGTCGAAGTGCTGGCGCGCGGCGAAGATCTCCACTGCCTGCGCCCCCGACCGGCTGGCGAGTTCCAGCAAGCCAGGGTGCAGGCGCTGGTTCAGAAACAGGTGCGTTGACAGGGCGCGCAGCATGGCCAAGCTGACTCCTGCGCCGGCGTGGGCAATTGAGTGCACCGGGCGCTGCCCTCATTGTCGCATTTTTGCAACAGCTTACAAGCCAACCGGTGTTGCGGAAGATGGTGCAGGAAGTCCGCTTGAGATGCGATTGCAACGCAAGTTTAATATGCCGCTGCCTTGCCGTAGTGGCTGCGGTGGTCTTGCCCGCCAAGCAACTCGCCGGTTTTGGGGTCGACAGCGATGCACTCGCCGTTGGACCAATGGCCGTCGCGGACGTTGACGGTGTAGCCCTGGGCGCGCAGGGCCGCCAGGGCCGCCGCGGGAAAGCCGGGTTCAACGTACAGCTTGTCGGGCAGGTACTGGTGGTGGAAGCGCGGCGCGTCCACGGCCTGCTGGATGTTCAGGCCGCCTTCGGCCGTGGAGAGGAAGATATTGGCCACGGTGGTGATGATGCGCGCGCCACCCGGCGAGCCGAGCACATAGCGCAGCTTGCCGTTTTCCAGCACGATGGTGGGCGTCATGGAACTGAGGGGCCGCTTGCCGGGAGCGATGGCGTTGGCCGGGCCCTGGATGAGCCCGAACATGTTGGGCACGCCCATCTTGGAAGCGAAGTCGTCCATCTCGTCGTTGAGCAGGAAGCCGAGCGAACCGGCTGTGACGTGGGAGCCGAAGCTGTCGTTCAGCGTGGTGGTGACCGCAACCGCATTGCCTTCGCTGTCGACGACGGAATAGTGGGTGGTGTCTGGCGACTCCTTGCGTTGGCCGGCGGTTTTGGGCGCAGGCGGCAAAAATCCCTCGGGACGGTGGAGGGTCGCGCTTGGACTGGCTTCATTGGGCGCGATGCCGGCGCGCCAGGCGTCAGCATACTTCTTCGAAGCAAGCGCGGCGGCAGGGATGGTGTTGTAGTCCGGGTCGCCGAGGTAGTCGGAGCGGTCCATGTAGGCGCGGCGGAACGCTTCGACGATCAGGTGCACCGCATCGGGCGTGCGGTCGCCCAGCTTGGCCAGGTCGTAGCTCTCCAGGATGTTGAGCGCGCTGAGCAGCACGATTCCGCCCGAGGACGGCGGCGGCGCGCTGACGATGGTGTAGTCGTGAAAGCTGCCAGTGATGGGCGTCCGCTCGACGACTGTGTATTGGGCCAGGTCGTCGAGGGTGATGAGCGCGCCGCCCTTTTTCAGCTCGTCCACAAGCTCATGCGCCATCTTGCCGTGGTAGAAGTCGTCGGGATCAGCGGCAATCCGCTCCAGCGTGTGCGCCAACTCAGGCTGCCTGAAGGTCTCGCCTTCTTTGAAGTGCTGCCCGTCGCGCTGGAAGATGCGCTTTGAGTCAGGGAACTTGGCCAGATCGGGGTCGGTCAGTTCCTTGGCTTCTTCCGCCGACAGCTCAAACCCCTCGCCTGCCAGCCTGATGGCTGAGGCAATCACCCGCTTGAGGCCCAACTTGCCGTATTTCTGTTCGGCATGGACCAACCCGGCCACCGACCCCGGCGTGGCGATGGAGCGGTAGCCCAGGACGCTGGCATCGGGGACCACGTTGCCTTTGGCGTCCAGATACATGGTTTCAGTGGCCGCCAGCGGCGCTTTCTCGCGGAAGTCTACGAAGGTAGACTGGCCGTCGTGTTTGCGCAGCAGCAGAAAGCCTCCACCGCCCAGGTTGCCGGCTGACGGGTGCACCACGGCCAGTGCAAAGCCAGTCGCTACAGCGGCATCTACGGCGTTGCCGCCGGCGCGCAGCACCTCAAGTCCCGCGTCCGAGGCCAGGTGATGGACGCTGACCACCATTCCGTGGGCGGCGCGCACCGGTTGCTCGTCTAGGTATGGAATCACGTTTTTCGTGCCCTCCTGGGCTCGAGCGGCGGCGAGGCAGGGAATTAGCAGTGCCAAAATCAGGGAGGAAGCTGAGGACCTGGTCATAGGATTCGGGAAAGCCTGTGGGGAGATTCTCTCAGAATCGGCTCAAGGCACGAAGCAATCCGGCTCGAAAAGAGTCCTGGCGTGACTGCGATGTGACGTTTCATCGTTGGCGACCCCGGCCTGACCCAACCAATTGCTTTTGCTGCCGTCAATAGCAGTGGCAGGGAACGGTCGGTCGAATCTTAATAGCCCAACTCAACGGAATTCAACCCAGGAGACCATCATGCGAAGTCATTGGATACAAACGGCTTTTATCCTTGCTGGTCTGGCAGCGCCTGGCGCCGCCGCAGCCCACGCGCAAACCGACGTTGCAGCAAGCCTCTACGGAGCATTCTCCGAATCCAGTTCCGGCAATATGGTCACGCAGAGCCCGTCCAACGCGGCCGGTGGCATTATCGAGGTGCGTCATATCGACCACCCCTGGTTCGGATATGAAGGCACCTACTCCTACAACCGGGCGAACCAGACCTATATTCCGCTTGCTCTCCCGGTCGAGGTCCCGGGCGCCTGTCCGACCATCGGCTGCCCGAGCTACAAGCCGGTCGCGGTTTCCGCCAATGCCCACGAAATCGCCGGCGACTGGGTGGCGTCGGTAAAGGTCGCAAATCTCCGGCCTTTCGCGCTAGCCGGCGTCGGCTTGCTACTGGATGTGCCCAGCAGCGGTCAGACCAGCACGCAAAGCACGACCAAGCCGCTTTATGTGTACGGCGCCGGCGTCGATTGGGGCCTGCTGCCGCACCTCGGCCTGCGCTTTCAGTATCGAGGCAACCTTTACCACGCGCCGGACTTGACCAAGCTCTACACCTCGTCCAGCGCCTTCACGCACACAGCGGAGCCGATGATTGGTATTTACTTCCGCCTGTAGATTAAGGGCTGAGTTGTGCCGGGTGTCTCCAAGGATCCGTGCCCCATCCTTTCCGCTCTCGTCCGCGGAAAGGGTGGGAAACCCGTGCACGCGCCAGGCCTGATCGATCAGCCCTACTTCACCAGCGTCATCTCCACTCGCCGGTTCAGCGCTCTGCCCGCTTCGGTGCCGTTATCCGCTACCGGCCGCGAAGCTCCGAAGCCCTGCGCCGTCAACCGCTCTGCCTGCACCCCATGCGCCACCAGCCAGGCAATGACCGAGGCCGCCCGCGCCTGCGAAAGGTGCTGATTCAACTCCGCCGTGCCCTGGTTGTCGGTATGCCCCGAGATCACCCAGTGAGAGCTGGGCATTTTCGCGATCAGCGCCTTCACATTTTCAAGAGATGCCGTGCTGTCGGGACGCAGCGTCGCCGATCCGGTATCGAAATGCACGCCGTAGATGGCTGCCGAACCGCTCTCGCCAATGGATTTCTCCAGTTCGGCAATGCCTTCCTTGTGCCGCTTCAGCTCAAAATTCGCCTGCCCTGTGCTGCCCGCCTCGAGGTCCACGGGAATCACCGCTTCGTCGTATCCCGGCGCAATCGCGGACGCCGTGACCAGCCCGGCAGGCAAGCCTTTCAGCGTGCAGTGCCCCTTCGCATCGGTTGCAGTGGTCGCCGTCGCTGCATCCACCGTCGCCGCGGCAATCGGCGCATGGGTCGCTGCGTCCACCACCGAACAGTTCAGCGCCACGGGATACTTGAACGGATGCGGATTGACCAGGATGCGCACGAAATCGATGGCATAGCCATCGGGCGCGTGGGTGGTGGGATCGTCGATGAGCACCTTCACCGTCCCGGTCCGCAGCAGCGGCCAATACTCGGGCAGGAGCTTCAGGCTCACCAGCTTGCCGATGGGCCCCGTCTGTTGCAGCGAGTTCACGGCCGCCTCAAACGAAGGGATCCGCGTCCCGTTCAGCGTGACCAGGAAATGCGATCCCCACACCGGCGCCTGAAAGTCGTCGAGAAACATCTGGATCAGCACCACATTCACTTTGGCCGGCAGCGCACCGACATTGAGGGTCACGGGCACGGGCATCGAAGCGGCCCGATGGTCCCAGGCGTAGTTGGTATAGCCATCGTGCGAGTGCGAATCCACATCGTGCTGCGTGATTACGGAGCCCATCAGAATGCGGTCGGTTCCGTCGGGCGCGCCCGGACGCGGATCCCACGGGTACCCGTGCCCCGGCGTCGACTTGCCCGAGAACGGATCGAATCCCTCCGGCCAGCCAAATCCAAGATTATTGATATCGCCGGTTCTCACCAGCAGGTCCGCTTCCGGCCCGCCCACCGTGCGTTCCGTTTTGGCAGCCCACGACGCAGGCGCGACAAACTTCGCGGGCGCCTGTCCGGCCGAGCATTCGACAAGAGCGAGAAACAGGCAGAGGGTGAGCGCAAGACGTGTGAAACGATGGGGGAAGTTCATTGTGCCTCCGGAATTCGATTATTTTAGTCGGCACAGCCCTGGCCTGTGCAGATTTTCTGGCATCGATGCGTTGCCGATTTGCCTGCCGACTGCTGGCATCTAGCGAGCCGCCTCACTGCCTCGGTGAGCGCGCCAAGCAAGCAGTGACCCATCGGTAACATTAACTTGAGTGATTAGTGTTCGGTCGAATCGCCTGAAGAGGTGATACTGCCGGTCTACGGATCGTGGAACAATTAACCAGGTGTGTGGCTCCAAGCGAAAGAGCTCCTGCCGCATGCAACGGTGTTTGAGTTCTCGGCCGTGTGCGTCAAGGAAGGGATATCCAAGGGTGGCAGAGAGAATGGCGTGGCGAGGTCTTGCCAGGTTGTACCGGTGTGGACTGGGCATGGCGATGGCATTGAGCGCCATCGGCGGCGGAGCCGCATTCGCAGCCGCTGAGACAACCTACGTCCTGACCGTGGAATCAAAGAACCCCGCCAGCGGCATGGCGATTGGCGTGGAGCCGTCCGACGTCAACAAGCTGACAAACGGAGAGACAAGCTTCAAGCGCACGTATGCTTCGGGAATAACTGTCACGCTCACCGCGCCGGCCAAGTCGGGCAACAATCCCTTCGTCTCCTGGAGTGGATGCACCACGGCAAAAGCCGTGACATGCAAGGTGACCTTGAAAGCCAACACGACCGTCACCGCCGAATACGCACAAACTTACGTGCTCAAGGTGAAGTCAATGACCCCGGCCAGCGGTGTGCCGATCGGCGTTTCACCGGCGGACGTCCATCATGCAACAAGCGGAAGCACGGGTCTCACGCGCATCTACGAGAAGGGAACCTCGATTACGCTGACCGCGCCGGACGCCTGGGGCATTAATCCGTTCGTGTTCTGGGATGGATGCACCGAAACGAGCGGCGTGGCCTGCAAAGTTACGCTCGACGCCAATACCACCGTAACCGCGTACTACGCCAAGGCTTATGCGCTGAAGGTGGAATCGACAAACCCTGCCAGCGGCTTGGCGATCGGCGTTTCGCCATCGGACAACAACAATGCAGGCAACGGAAGCACGAGCTTCACACGCATTTACGACCAGGGAACGCAGGTCACGCTGGCCGCGCCGGCCGCGTCAGGGACCAATCGGCTCGTCTCCTGGACGGGATGCGACAGCACCAGCGCTCTCACATGCACGGTAACGCTGTTTGCCGACAGAACCGTGACCGCCAACTACGCCAAGGTGAACGCGCTCACTGTCAATTCCACCCACCCTTCCAGCGGCGTTACGATTGGAGTAACTCCGTCTGACAACAACAATGCGGGCAGCGGAAGCACGAGCTTCACCCGCCTCTATAGTCCCGGCGCCATGGTCACGCTGACCGCGCCGGCAACATCGGGCAACAATCCATTTGTCTCCTGGAGCGGTTGCACCAGCGCCAGCACTGTCACATGCACGGTCACGCTCGACTCCAATGTGACCGTGACAGCCAACTACGCTCAAACCTATGTGCTCACCGTGGATTCGGCGAACCCAGCCAGCGGCGTGGCGATTGGCGTATCTCCGCCGGATGTCAATGCCGCGGGTAGCGGGAGCACCGCCTTGACGCGCGTCTACGATGCGGGAACGACTGTCACGCTCACGGCGCCGGCCAAGTCCGGCAACAACACCTTCGCTTCCTGGAGCGGATGCTTGAGCGCCAGCACGATGACCTGCACTGTTACGCTGAACGCCAACACGACGGTGACTGCGTCCTATGCCGGTGTGGCGACCCCGACCGTGACAGTAACGCCATCCGCGACGAACATCGCAACCGTGCAATCGCTCACAGTGAAAATTGCTGTCAGCGGCCCCGCCGGCCAACCATCGCCCTCCGGCTCTGTGACGCTGGCAAGCGGAGCATACAGTTCCGCGGCACAGACACTTAGCAATGGCAGCGTTACGATCGATATCCCCGCAGGCTCGCTGGCGGCTGGCAGCGATACACTCACCGCAACCTACACACCCGATGCGGCGAGTTCCCCGTTCTACAACCCGGCTACGGGCACCTCTTCGGCAGTGAATGTGGTTGCGGGAAGCGGAGTCACGATCGATCAGTCCAGCAAAGGTCCGGCGATATCCGACCGGCTGGTCGGAATGAATATGGCAGCATGGTTCGATCCCACCAACCCGGCAATCGTGCCTGCATTCGCAACGGCGGGAATCAAGGCTGTTCGCTGGCCGGGCGGGATCTGGGCGGACGACTATCATTGGGAGACCAATACGCTTTGCGGCGGAAGCCCGAACTCGAATGCCACGTATCAGACCTTCATCGACAGCCTCGTCATTCCCGCAGGCGTGGACGTAACGCTGACCGCCAATTACGGAACTGACGCGACATGCAGCGGACCCGGCGATCCAGCCGAAGCTGCTGGCTGGGTGGCCAACGCGCTGGCCAACGGGGGCCGTGCCAGCCAGATCACCGTCGGCAACGAGTCTTATGGGTTCTGGGAACCTGACATGCACGCCATACCGCACGATCCTGCGACGTACGCCAGTGCGGTGGTAACGGGATACTATCCGCAGATCAAACAGGCGAACCCGAATATGCTGGTCGGCATACCAGTAAATCCGTACTATCCCCCATGGGATCCCACCGTGATGGCGGATGCGAAGTACGATTTTGTCGAATACCACTTCTATGCCCAGGGTCCCGGCACAGAGAACGATACATTCCTGGTGCAGCAGGCAGCTCAAGACCTGACCCGTGACATCAACATCATCAAGTCGGAACTGGCCACGGCTGGGCATGCGGATACGCCCATCTACGTGGGAGAAATCGGCTCGACCTATGCCGATCCGGGGAAGCAAACCACATCCATAACGCAAGCGCTGTATGCGGGGCAGATCCTAGGGTAAATGATGAACGACGGCGTGTCGGGAGCGGCCTGGTGGCTTGGCTTCGGCGGATGCTCGGACGCAAGCACGGGAAACTTCTCCAATTCGCTCTATGGCTGGCAGAATTTCGGCGGCAACATGGTCTTCTCCGACGGCACGCCGGAATACGGCTGCGAAAACGCGACTCCGGTCGCGGCGGGAACCCTGCTGCCCACGGCCCGCGCCTTTCAGCTCTTCAGCCAGATGGCGATCACCGGCGAGCATGTTCTGACCGCAAGCGTGACCGGCGATACGACCGACGTGCGCGCCTATGCGGCGACCAACAACGGCGGCACGGCGCTGCTGCTGTTCAACCTGAACGAAACCACGAGTCAGCCCGTTGTGGTCACACTGTCGACTGAGACGGCCAGTCCCGGCGTCGCGATCACAACCTACAGCAAGGCCATCTACGACCAATCGCAGAGTAACGTCTGGGCCGCGCCGGCGACCAGAAAACTTGGCGCTGAGAGCCTTCCGCTTGTCCTTACGCTCGATCCGTGGAGTATGAACGTGGTGATCATCCAGTAAGTTCTCCGTTTGCTCTGGAGGGATCGAGGCGTTCCTTCCTGGATTTGCACGCAAGCTGCCTTCCCGGGGAATGTCCCACAATAGTTTCTTGATTCCCGGCCAGAAATTTTGCCGATTGCTTTGCTCGCCGGGATATCATGATCCACATGTCCTTCAAAAAAGTGTGGGTCTTTCCCATAGCTGCCGTGTTCCTTGTCGCGGCAGGAACCTCAAGGCCTGAGAACGCAAATGTGCCCTCCACCGCATCCATGACCTCTGAGCAGGTTGTGGAGCAGATGCAGAACCACAACCAATCCCGGAGCGAAGGCCTGAAGCATTACAAGGCCACACGGCATTACCAGGTCGAATACAAGGGCTATGGGGCCGATCTCGACGCCAAAATGGAGGTTGAGGTCAACTTCGACGCGCCGACGGCGAAGAGCTTCCGGATCGTGAGCGAGAGTGGGTCGAAGCTGTTGATCGACAAGGTTCTGAAGCGCTTGGTGAATACAGAAAAAGAAGCCGTGCAAAATCAGAGCGCAACGGCACTCAGCCCGGCCAACTACAGCTTCCAGATGGAAGGAACTGAAAGCCTGGCGGGCCGTCCGGCCTACGTGCTGACCGTAGCGCCGCTGTCGGACAACAAACTCCTCTATCGCGGCAAGATATGGGTGGACGCCGAGGACTTCGCGGTGGTGAAGATCGAGGCCGAACCAGCCAAGAATCCCTCTTTCTGGATCGTAAGGACGCAGATCAAGCACACCTACACCAAGACCGATGGATTCTGGCTTCCTGAGCAGAACCGGAGCGAATCCAAAGTGCGCATTGGCGGCACGGCGGTGTTGACGATCGACTACGGCACCTACCAGATTGTCCCGGAGAACGCACACCCACTCAACGGGAATTAGTCTTGCCGGCACGCACCGGCCTAGCGCAGCAGTCTCCGCGCCGTGAAGAGAGCTGCCCGGCCCAGAGCTTGTCTGGTTCTGAACCCCAGGCCAGCGTCCGGAGGCGGTTCCACGGGCTTGTAGGAGATGATCTGCTCTTTGCATGCCACCCGGTAGTGTTCGAGGAGCAGGCTGGTGGCGGTTTTCCAACTATGGTGAGATGCCTGCTCCCGGGCGTTCGCGCCAATGCGCGCGCTCTTTTCGGGTGATTGCAACAGCTCAGCAATGGCCGCCGCGGCCTCGGCTTCGTCCTCAAAGAGAAATCCGCTGACGCCTTCCTCGATGAGTTCCGGGATGCCGCCGGCCCGGGCCGCCACCACGGGCAGGCCTGAAGACATGGCCTCCAGAATCACCAGTCCAAGGGTCTCGGTGCACGACGGCATGACGAAGACATCGCTGGAAGCGTAGGCGCTGGCCAACTCTTCGCCATGAAGAAATCCGGACATGTAAACGGGCAGGCCGGCGAAATGGTGTCGCAGCGCCTTGTGATGCGGCCCATCGCCCACCAGAGCCAGGCGCGCGTTGGGCAGAGCCTCCAGGATCGGCTTCAGCCTCTCGATCCCTTTCTCTGCCGAGAGCCTGCCAACGTACAGCAGGAGAGAGCTTTCGAGATGACCCTCCGTGAGGCGGGCGCGCATCTCAAGCGAACGGCGGCTGGGCTTGAATCGATCGGCGTCCACGCCGCCGGGCCACAACGCGACTGGCCCGATTCCATGTCCCCGAAGTTGCTCCACCATGGCCACCGAGGTGCAGAGGTTAATGGTTGCCCGGTAATGGCGGGCGCGGAGAATCGGCCAGATAGACCGCTCCAGAAACCCCAGGCCGTAGTAATGAAGGTATTTGGGTAGATCAGTGTGGTAGGAGATCACCAGCGGCAGGTGCAGTGCGCCGCCGTTCTTGCCGCCTCCGTAATAAAGGCCGGCGATGCCAAGCAGCGCGGGATCGGCAACATGGAGCAGGTCTGGTTGGAATTCGGCGATAGCATGCCGTATCGACGCGCGCGGAAGGGAAAGCCGAAGCTCCGGATAAAAGATGAAGGAGCGCCCCTTCAAGCCGACAATGCGCGCGTGTTCGAATTCCTCAATGCCGCCCGCCGGCGCAATGATGAGCACCTCGTGGCCAAGGCTTCCCAGTTGTTTGACGGTCTGGCAGAGGGTGGTGACGATTCCGTCGACTTTGGGGATAAAGGTTTCAGTGAAAAGCGCGATTCGCATTGGCCGAGGGTGAGACTCTTCTTAACAGGATTGAAAAGAAGCGTATCATGCTCGCCGCAGGATTGGCTGCAGGCGCGCGTTTTAAAGCCGGCGGGGCTGCATTCCTCGCCAATGGCCTTGCATCAGCGTGTGCTGACCAGCATTAAAGGGTCAGGGACGATGTGACAGCCAACGCTGCCCGCGTTCCAGATCGAGCCGTCCGCGTAGATCACCGATTCCAGGTCGACCCGCGTGACCGATGCAAATCCGGGCACGGACAAATCTCTCCAAGTTTCCTTCACGGAGCCGTCGTTGAATGCGACTTCGAGGGTGCGAGTCTGGTCGGCGGCGTCGTCCGCGGAAGAATCGATGGGTGTGAAGCGGGCTTTGCCGTCAAGACCATGAAATGTCACCCTCGCGCTGACGATCCTCACAGACTTTGGATTGGCAAGCGTCAGGCGCAACCGCTGGGATAAGCCCCGCTCCGCGGAGCGGCCAGGCGCCACGGCCACCAGGCCGCCGTCGGGCGCATGCTGAGCGCGCATTCCAACCGGGCACTGGTTCGCGTACACAGTGACGAATTTTTGGACCAGCACAGGCCACTTGTCGATCTTCTGAGGATGATATCCGTCGACGGCCTGGGCGGCCAGGGTCGAGGAACCGATCAGGAGGGCAAACAAAGCGGCAATCGCGCGGTTCATGGTTGGCTCCTTTCGAGCAATTCACGGCGGAATTCAGCCGCTTGACGCTCACGCAGCGCTTTTGTATCCGAGAGCTTCCGCCGGCTTGCAGTTGCCGGAATACCCCCTGCCAAAGCAGGCGGGACTCCGTTCACGAAAACCGCGAACAGAAACAAGGTACTCCGGGATTCCATTGCGATCAAGCCACGCAGGGCCGAGGCCCGCCATTGAGCGCGGGAAGACTCCTGCCCATGCTGTGATACCGTTGCAATACAGCGTCCCTGGACTGGGCCTGGATTATTCAGGCGCGGACCGAGCGCCGGTCAGGCGCCTCGACAACAAGCGGGTCCAGCCGGAAGGAAGCCACACCGGACGACCCTCGCGGGTAAATACGGTGGTCGATGGGGCGCAAGGATAGTGGTCGAAACCATTAGAATGTCCCAGCAGCCGGAATTGACATCGCATTCATTGCCAGCGAGCCCGGTTCCCGGATCTGGGTCCGCGCCGGGAGCTGGACCAGGTCCGGCGCCAGCGCCTCTGCCAGCGCCGCCAGCGCCGCTATCCACGCCGCAGCGCATCCCGCGCTGGCTGGAGCGCTCGGAGCTCTTCCTGCGGGTGCTGTTGCGGATGTACATCGGCCTGGCTGTCGCGGTTGCGCCGTGGTGGCCGGTCTTCTGGGATCAAAACCCTTTATTTGTGCAATTTCCAACCCTCTCGATCTATGCCGCCAACGGCGCCGTGCGAGGCATCGTCTCAGGGCTGGGAATTCTAAACCTGTGGATTGCGTTTCGCGACGCCATCCGCCACCGGGACGAATGACACATGAACGAGAAAGAGCAGGGGTCAGGGAACAGGGATCAGGGAACAGGCAGCAGTGATCAGCTCGCGAATCAGCCGCCTGCCGAGACTGGAAAGGTCCCACCGGCAGGGCCGCCGCCGTTGCAAAGCGCTCCGCTGGCCTATGAGAATCCCGCATTCCTCAATAGCGCCGACGGCCGCTTGATCCGGATTCTTGCGGAGTATTGCGAACCGCTGGCACGCTTCCGGCGGGAGCAGATTCAGGACACCGTGGTGTTCTTCGGCTCGGCCCGCTTCCGCGGGCGCGAGGAGGCCGACCATGCGCTGGAGCTGCTTGAGAATACGGGTTCCAGCCGTCCGGCGCCCAGCGAGGAGCAGCCGGCCAGCCCTCCGCAGATCGCTGCCGGCCAGGCCACCGACCTGCAGCGCAAACGGGCCGTCGCCGCAGTGGAAATGGCGCGTTACTATGAAGATGCGCGGCGCTTGTCGTTCCTCCTCACCCAGTGGGCGCGCAATATCCCTTCGCGGCGGCACCGCTTTGTGGTCACTTCCGGCGGAGGGCCGGGCATCATGGAAGCGGCAAACCGCGGAGCCTGGGAGGCCGGCGGCAAGACCATCGGTCTGAACATCCGCCTGCCCTTCGAACAGACGCCCAATTCCTACATCACGCCTTCGCTCAACTTCGAGTTCCACTACTTCTTCATGCGCAAGCTGTGGTTCGCCTACATGTCGAAGGCTCTGGTGGTCTTTCCGGGAGGTTTCGGCACGCTGGACGAGATGTTCGAGATCCTCACGCTGGCCCAGACCCAGAAACTGGCCAAGAAGATCACAGTCGTCATCTACGGATCGGAGTATTGGAAGAAGGTTTTCCACCTCGACGCCCTGGTGGACACGGGCGCGATCTCGCCCAAGGACATCGAACTGTTTCACTATGCCGATACCCCCGAGAAAGCCTTTGAGATGCTCAAGAGCGGGCTCACGGAGAATCATCTGGCACCTGAGATTGCCGCAGGCAGGCTGCCGGAGACCGGGACGCTCCATCCTGGACAGGAACTGCTGGAAGGCGTAACTTTTGAGGATTTCATGGGGCCGGAGATGGCCAAGACCCGCAAATAGACCAGTACCGTCCGCCGCTGGGTTTTCTGTCCGCGCGAGCTGAAGGCAGATCGCGATTGAGACGCCCTTTTCCTCAATGGCGCCAGGCGAATGTCTAAATCCCATGAATTTTTTCGCTGAAATGTGGTTCACTAAAGAAACCATGCCCCTTTGCGAGCACCGGAATGGACCAAAATCGAGCTGCTGGAGCGCGCAATT
>Ga0326727_10003935_pt1 | contig 46042 bp, 35 predicted proteins | sample MB2enrmetagenome_FD_207643 | JGI IMG/M metagenome (GOLD analysis project Ga0326727, IMG submission 207643) | Lab enriched peat soil microbial communities from McLean, Ithaca, NY, United States - MB29MY | ecosystem: Environmental > Terrestrial > Soil > Wetlands > Peat | place: USA: New York... | reverse complement strand
ACCAGTCGTGGATTTGAACCAAGGGAAATTCCTTGAAGATAACTCGAACTTTGTCCCCGTATTTGGGCAGGAGGTCATTTTCAAGAAACAAATGGAGCTTCCCGCACATCGGGCACTCCAGGTCTGCATATTCCACGATGGTCACCGGAGCGTGCGCCGGACCCTGGGAAGGCTGGTTGACGGTCGCCATGGTTCGCAGCGCCTCGCGTCGCAGATCCACGCCCATGTTGAAAATCTTACCCATCACGAATACCTGCTTGTCCGAGGTAGCGTAAAAATCCTCGGTTTGTTTCCCCTTGTCGCTTTGCGCAGCAATCGAAGTCGCCAGGAAGTTGGGAATGCCCGAGTCATGGAATGGCCCGACAGTGAGGGTGGTGGTTTCAGGAACCTTAAATTCTTGACGGATGTGCTGGATCATTTCGTTCTGGGGATCTTTACCCAGAGCAAAGAGCATCCCCACGATCAAATATCGGCGGTCGTTGGTGAGAAACACGCTGGTATGCTTCTGCTGCTTGCCGTCGTCCGTAGTAATGGTGGACGTCAGAAAGCCCTGGAAACTCGACGCCTGAAAAGGCGAGGCGGTTATCTTCACCGTGTCCGGAATGCCAAATCGAGCGCGAACGAAGGACGTGATCTTCTCGTCCAGGGCGGTATCGTCAACGGCATTTGTTTTGCTTCTTGCCACGCCGCGGGCAATCGACACCCCTGCCACAAGAAGCAAGACCCCGCCCCATACTTGATAGCCAGACCATGTTTTGCGGATCAATTGACGAACCTCCTTACTTGTTCAAAAAGCCGAGCCGAACCCAATACTCGATTTTATAGACCCCGTCCGGGAAATGCAATTCTTGCGCCGAGGTAGCGTAAACTGCCCGTTTCAGGTCCGCGCCCACTTGTGCAGACCACTCCTCGCCAATCGTTACCCAAGGAGGGCAATCGCCGGCCGTGTCGGGTCTCCTTTTGTAGCTTTCATTGCAGTTTCCTCGTTCCAACGACCTCTCGCAACTGTTCGATCGCCAGCATGTAGGTGGCTAAGGCCTGCCGGTAGGCCAGTTGCGTGGACCGGTAGCTGCGCTCCGCATCCAGGAAGTCAAGCAGGCTGGCGGCGCCGCGCTTGTAGGCGTATTCACTGATATCCCGCGAATCCTGCGCCTGCTTGAGGTAGCCGGAGAGGTAAAGTTGCATCACCTGGTCACCGATCCGGAAGGCCTCGTACGCGTTGGCCACGTCGGTCATCACCGTTTCCTGGGCGGAGGTCTTGGTCTCCTGCGCCTGGCCGATGGCGTAATTGGTGCGCGCAATCTCACCCTGGTTCTTGTCAAAGACCGGAATCTCAATGCTGAGGGTCAGTCCGGCGTTGTTCGTCGATGATACGTGGGTATAGTCGAACATGGCGGTCAAGTCGCGCTTGCCGTTCGCCTTCGCCAAAGAATACTGGCTCTGGGCGGCGGTCACGCCGCGCTGCGCCGCCACGTAGTCCGGCCGCAGTTCGAGCGCCTTGAGTTGCAAGTCCTCTTGATTGAGCTTCAAGGGTTCGTAGGCGAGGTCGCCCACCACGTCGTACCCCGCCGGAATCGCATCGTACCCGAGCAGCGCCCGCAGGCTCGCGTAAGCCTGCACCAGGCTCAACTGGGCTTGCGAAACGTCCATCTGAAACTGCAACAACTGCAGCTTGATTTTCAGCAGATCGCCTTCGCTGATGGCCCCCGCTCGATACTGCTCCGAGCTGAGATTCACGGTCTGCTGGTAGCTGGCCAGATCCTGATTCGCGAATTGCAGAGTCGATTTGGCCAGCAGGATGCCGACGAACTGCTGGGCCACGTTAAACGTCAGTCCCCGTTCCGTGTCGCTCACCTGCGAGCGCGTCACCGAGGTCTGATCCTTGGCCGCCTGAATTCGGGCTTGACGCTTGTGCCCGCGCTCGATCGTATAGCTTACTCCCAGGTCAAACTCTGTAGTCGAGTCGAGATAGTTCGCAGTGAATTGGCTGGGATTAAAGATCGGCAGGTACAGGTCATCGTAAGTGAACACGGGGTTGGGCCGCAGGGCCGCGGTGATTTCCTCGGCCTCGTTTTGCTGGATCTGGGTGCGAGCGGCCTTCAAGGAATGATTGTGGGCCACCGCCATCTGAATCGCCTGCTCGAGGTCGATCCGCACACTCGCCGGCGATTGCTGCGCGGCGGCCGTTTGAATGCCCAAAGCGAACAAGAGAATCGCCTTGGCCGTGAGCCAAATTCGAGAGATCGCCCGTTTCCGAGATATTTGCATATCAGCCATCCTTACAACATCAGCTAGGAAGTCTTGGTCTGGCGTTTAGGAACTGGTGTCGCAGGCCCCGACCGCCCGCACCGGTTTCGGTCCGGAGAAGATACCCATTGGAACGGTATGTTATCACAAAACGCGGTCGGGGAGCCCCTTCGGTCGCTCTTATCCCCATTGGGGAAGAGGACATCTGGAGTAGGCAGTACGCAGTAGGCGGCCGGCAGCGCACGGCAGGCGCCGAGACAATCCCAACACTCTCGCAAACAGTGGTGAATCTCGAATTTCGGCCTTTAGAGATCCGCAAAATCCATCTGCGGCGGCGTCGACCTGAACCCCCGCGTGCGAACCGCTGCGTAGGCTATACCTGCTAGAAACCAAACCCCGCCTGCCCATTTGGCAGGCCGCGGCAGGCTCCACCAGATTCCAAAGCAGAACACAAACGCCAGCCCGGGGACGAACAAGTCCCGAAAAAAATTGCGCGATCTCCCAGCCTCAGGACGCAAGCAAAACTGCCGAATGCAAGTGAGATTGACGCCCATAAACGCCAGGAAGGCGCCGAAGTTGAGCAATTCCGCCGCCCGTTCGTAGCTGATCAGCAACGCACCAATCAAGGTGAGAACGCCGATCGCCAGCGCATTAAGGGAAGGAACATTGTGCTTGGGATCAAGCCTCGCGAAGAACTTCCGCGGAAGCAGATTGTCGCGCCCCATTCCGTAAAGCAGGCGAGCTGCTCCAGCCACCCCGGCCAGGCCGGAGCCGAAACAAGCGACGATAAGGACGACGGCCATGGCCTGAAACAGAACCACTCCTCCCACCCGAAGGCAGACATCGATGAAAGCTGTTTCAAGGTTTGGAAAGGTGTTGTAGTTGGGCCAAACCCTCGTCCCCAGGTACACTTCCAGAGTGCTGAGCACTCCGCAGATCAGGCACACCAGCACGGTCGCAACCGGCACCGAGCGCTTTGGGTTTTCCACCTCTTCGGCCAACGTCGTCACTCCGTCGAAGCCGATGTAAGTGAGAGCGGCAAGCGACGTGGCAGTACGAAGCGCCCCGAAATCAAAAGTCTTTGGCGAATAAAAGGGTTCGAAGGAGATCAGCCCGCCCCAGCCCTGAAAGTGAAAGAGATAGCGGACAGCGGTGAAAAAGAACGCCGCCACCACCACGCACACCACCGCCAGAAGCGCCTCATTGGCGCGCGCCGTGAATCGCACATTGCGCAGATTCAGGAAAATGATGACGCCTACAACCAGCACCACCCACGCAGCATACGGCACGGCCGGAAACAGCCTCTTGAAAGTCAGCGCGGGGTAAATCACGTTGATAATCGGTATGAGCAGGTAATCCAATACCATGGCCCAACCAATCAGGGAACCAACGTAGCGGTTCAGCCCCCGGCTGACGTAGGTGTAAGCGGAGCCCGCAGAAGGATAAACAGCGGCCATCCGGCCGTAACTGGTTGCCGTCAGCGCCATGGCCACCATCGCAGCTAGCACCGCAGTCGAGACATGGCCGTAAGAGATCTTCTGAGCGATGCCGAAGATTCCTACCGGGGCGATGGGCTGGATCAGCACAATCCCATAGAAGACCAAATCCCAGATGGTCAGGACTCGGCGCAGGCGAGGTGGGTTAGTGACAGTTTCGAGTTCCATTAGAGGTGGCCCGGCGCAGCCTCGAAGGGGCTCCGGTTAACCACCAAGTCCGGGCTCCACAAGGGATGGCGCCGAAAAGCGTTACGCAGTTTCCAGACCACTCAGATCGAGGCCTTCCAACTCCGGATCGTAATACTGATCCGAAGCGAGCAACTCGTCCCAGGTAACCTCACGCCCCAGGTAAGCAGCCGTGCGTCCCAGAATGGCGCTCAGTGTGGACTCCGCGCCTTGCGCCGCCTGGTTGTGAAACTTGCCGCTGAGAATGCTCTCCACGAAAGCTTTGGTCTTTTCCGGATCGGCCTCATCCAGGGCGCCGTGAAACTTGCCCGCGGCCTGGTCGGCGGTGTCCTTGCTCCTCAGCGCGTAAATGTTGGCGCTGGGGGAGACGGGTGTTCCGCCCCCGTCCCAACTCCAGGGTTCGTCGCCGTAGATCCCCACCACGCCGGAATAGTGCGATTCCGCCACGCCACGCGAGCCCAAAAAGCGCTCCGCCACATCCCACAAGGCATTTCCATATTGCGTGTGATTCAAGCTCACCCGCGCGTCATCGGGATAAGTGAAGATCACGTCGAAGTGGTCCCACGTATTGCCCCAATCGTCGCGGATTTTGCGCCCGCCGGCGCCGACGGCCTTGATGGGATGATTCTTCAGCACCCAGTTGCAAATGTCGATCACGTGCAGGCTCTGGTCCACAATGATGTCGCCGGAGATGACGCGGTCCCAATAGAAATTCCGAATGCGCAGCTCGAGCGGCGTGATGTCCGGCCGTCGAGGCGGGTAGGTGAGAGCGGTCGCGTGGTAATACGTGGACGCCTGCGCAATCTTCCCGATCGCCCCGGAATGAATCCGTTTCACCATCTCCACATAAGGCGGGGCGCACCGAATCTGAAAGCCGATATCCAGGCTCAGGCGCCCCTCGGCCTTCCGGCCCAGCTCCTCGATGCGCTTCGCGCCCCGCACATCCACGCCCGTCGGCTTCTCGCAGTAGCAGTGCTTGCCCGCCGCAACCACCGCCGCCAGGTGCTCGGGGTGGAAGATGTCGGGAGTGGCGATATGAACGGCGTCGATCTGGTCGCATTCGGCAATGGCCTCGAAGGCCTTGGGCCCTTTGAACATCAGCTTGGGATCAATGCCCGCGTAGCCTTTCCGGGCCGCGATGCCGTCGAAATACCGCTTGGCCCGATCGAGCTGATCGCCGAAAAGGTCGGCCAACGCCACATAATGAGCGTTGGGGTGCTGCGAGAGCGCCGTCGCCACTGCCGTGCCGCGTCCGCCGCAACCCAGCAGTCCCATCCGGACTGATGAGTTCGCGACCGTACCACGCACGAGTTGCGGCTTGATGATCGTCAGCCCCACCGCCGCAGTGGTGCTGAGGAATTCCCTGCGCCCCAGTTTCTTTGCTTCGTTGGTCATTGTGTTCCCTCCTTATACCTCTCCCGCTCCGCGAAGGTGGATCGAGCCCCAGGTGATACCCATCGCAGCCCCGAAGGGCGGCCTAGCACGGATCTTTACGCCTTCCCGGAATAAGCCTCAATTACCTTCACCAGCGCCCGCGCGATCTGGTGCATGTCGTCTTCGCTGAAAGTGGGAAAGGCAAAAACCGTAAACGTATGCGACTCGTGCCAGACCGCGTTGGGCACCCCGACCCGCGAGTAATCCACGCTGGCAGGCGTCGTATATTCTTTCGAGCGGAATGGAAACCCCGACTTGCCGAAGGAGTTGAACTCCCGAAAAGCTCGCTCGGTGTGGCACTGCGGCCAAAAAACCTTCCAGCAGGGAGCCCCTTCCGCCACCGCCGCCTGCACGAACTGTTGAATATCGCACTGCATGTTCTCGATATCCAGCGAGAACGCCATCGTGTACCAGCCGTTCCGCCGCTCCGCTGTATCGATCGGCGCGTACTTCACTTCCGGCCGTCCGGCGAGCGCCTCCACCAGGATGCGCGCGTTACGGCGGCGCCGGGGCATGTTCCAGTTGTCGATGCGCTCCAGTTCCGCCAGGCCGATCGCGGACTGCATCTCCGTCATGCGATAGTTCCATCCCACCATGTTGTGAATGTAGGGAAGCTTCTGCTCCATCTCCAGCAGAGCCAATCGCTCTTTGACGTCGTAACCGTGGTCGCGGAAACTACGCGCCTTCCACGCCAGTTCCTCATCATCCGTGGTGACCATCCCTCCCTCGCCGCCGGTCGTGAAGGTCTTGTTCTGGCAAAAGCTGCAACCCGCGATGTGCCCCAGCGTACCGGTTTTCTTGCCCTTGTACTCCCCGCCAAAAGCCTCGGCATTATCTTCGATCACGTAAAGATTATGGCGTTTTGCGAAAGATAGAATCTCATCCATGTCGCAGACGTTCCCGTACAAGTGCACCGGCATAATGGCCTTGGTGCGCGCGTTCACCAGCTTTTCCGCCGACTCCACGCTCAGGCAGTGATCCTCCAGGTTCACATCTGCAAAGCGCGGAATGGCTCCGGCCTGGACCACGGCAAAACTCGTGGCGATGAATGTATAGCTGGGAACAATGACCTCATCCCCCGGTCCGATATCCAAAGCGCTCAAGGCCACATGCAGCGCGGCCGTCCCTGTTGCCACACTGATAGCGTACTTGCTGCCTTGCCATTCCGCGAACTTCTTCTCGAACTCCATCCCTCGCTTGCCAGTCCAGTAGTTAACCTTTCCCGACTTCAATACTTCCGTGACCGCTGCAATGGCCTTCTCATCGAACTGCGGCCAGCCCGTCAGCCGGTTGGTAACTGCCTTGGGACCGCCTTCAATTGCCAGTTTCTCCACAACGAGGTCTCCTACCGCGCGTCTGATCTCGGCACTCGACGACACCGTTCCAAGTCACGTCATCCCAGCGCCTGTGGGGATCTCTTGAATTGTGCCCTCTCCCGGACGCACCGTGCGTTCTTATCACCTCGCAAGGAAGGATGTCAAGCGTGCGACGACAACTGAAAAACCCAAAACTCGAAACCCGAAATTTGAAAATCGAAAACGAAGTCCGAAAAGTTGAAAGACCCGCTTCTTTGCGGCCTTTGCGCCTTGGCGAGAAACCGCTTTTCCTCCGCAGTTCATTTCACACTCTTCTGCGGCCGCAACTCAATTCCGCGGTGGTCTGCGCAAAAAGCTGTGGAGCACTTACGCCCGTTGATGACGCACCGATCGTGCTAATCCCCAGCATAAGAATTATGAATGGTTTCCTTATGAGTTCTTTACACCCTGCTTAGGACTTTTTGACGTCTTACCCTCCATACTGCTTTTTGACGTTGGGGTTGCGCCGTGCTTGAAACTCGACATTCAAGAACCGAAGTTCGAAATTCGCAAACCATAATCCACGAGCGCTCGCATGCGTTTTCATGCCGGCAGCTTACCTACAAGACCATGAATGCCCCTCTCGAACATCGCAAACCTAAACTGCAGATCCCCCGTTAGCGGCAGATTTCGAATTTCGATTTTCGCTCTGTACTTTATCCCAGTAATAGAAACATTGAATTTGGTTAGCAGAAAATTCTCTGCGATGATTGGCTAGAAAAGGGCACCCATCAAACCATAACTCTCCGATTTCCGAATGGGCGTCCTTTTATATTCGAGCGTCGCGAGTGGTGCAGGCATTGGTTTCTCTCGTAGGCACGCCGCCGAACGAAAAGCCGACACCCCACCCGCGAATTTCGAGTTTCGAATTCTCCATGGAGGTGCGTAATGAAAACCCGTGGTCGCGTTTCCGTATTGGCTGTGCTCGCGTTGCTCGCTTTCTGTGGCATCCCTGATGGAAGACTCGAGGCCCAATCAACCTTTGGCAGCGTGCGCGGAACCGCGATGGATCAGACGGGCGCGGCGATCCCCGGCGCCCGTGTCACCTTGCGCAGTCTTGATGAGAGCACCGAAGTCACGACCAACAGCGATACCGAAGGCAATTTCGTCTTCGAGAATGTCAAGCCGGGCCTTTACGCGCTGACGGCGATTCAGGAAGGTTTCGCCAAGGTGACGATTGACCAGGTGAAGTTGGCGGCCCGGCAGACCTTGCGCGTCAACGTTACGTTGAGCGTAGCGGCGCAAGTGCAGGCGGTCGAAGTGAACGCGTCCGCGCTGGCGGTCAACACTGAAAATGGCACGTTGTCCCACACGGAGAGCAATGACGACATCGCCCGGCTGCCGATCAACTCCCGGTCAGTGTCGAGCAGTCCTCTGGCGGCTCTCGCCGTATCTCCCGAGGTAACGAGGGACTCGGAAGGGAATATCGCGGTCGGGGGCGCGACGTCGGCGCAGACTGGCTTCTCGGTGGATGGAATTTCGACCGCCAGCGTGCGTTTCAATGGCGCGCTGCAGGACGCCTACCCATCCCTGGAAAACATCGCCGAGATGAAAGTCACGGCGTTCAACAACAACGCGGAGTTCGCCCAGATCGGCGACGTAACCTTCGTCACCAAGAGCGGAACCAATCAATTGCATGGCAGTGCGTTTGAATACTTTCAGGACAGCGGTCTGGACGCCACCGTTCTGAATTTCAACATCAAGGCTCCCCGGACCTTTAACACTTTCGGCGGCAGTTTGGGCGGGCCCGTCACCATCCCTAAGCTGTACAACGGACGCGACAAGACGTTCTTCTTCGTAGATTATGAAGGAAATCGCAAGACCCAATCCGATCCCGAGCAGCTTCTCGTCCCGACGGCGGCGGAGAGGGCCGGCGACTTGAACGGCTTGGTACAGGCGTTAGGACTGGGCCCGGTGATCAATCCCTTCGCGGGTACAGGGTTCCCCAACAACACGATCCCGACCGGCTCCTGCCCGGCCTGCGTCAATCCCGTCGCGCAGGCCCTGATGAACTACTACCCGCTGCCGAACGCCAACCTGGGTGTCGCGAACCCCTCCTACAACTATCAGACCTTGGTGCCGATCCCCTCGAATTCCAACGGCTTTGATCTACGGATCGATCACAACTTCAGTCCCAAGCAGCAGCTCTACGTGCGCTACAGTTTCAAGAACGCGTTCTATACCGAGTACAACGACGCTGGGGTTATCGCACCGGCCAACAATTTTCTGCCCAATGACGGAGCCAATGAAAAGAACCGCAGCCTGGTGGTCTCCTACAACTATTCGATTACCCCGACGGTGTTGAACGAATTCCGTTTCGGGTTCACCAATTACAACGAGAATGACACTTTCCCCATCGAGGGGGCCACGGCCATTTCTCAACTCGGGCTGGTCTTCGATCATGCAGTAAACATCGCCGCGCATCCCACGGCTGACGCCTTCCCGACCTTCAATTTCGCTGATGGCACGGTCACCTCGATCGGGCAGGACCGGGTTGGACCAACCATTTCGGGGAACACCCAATTCACCGACAACGTGACGAAGATTCTCGGCAAGCATACGCTTCGATTTGGGCTGGATCTGCGCAGAGAGCATTTCAACGCCCTCATGTATTACCTCCCGTCCGACGACTTTGGCTCCTTCACCTTCAGCGGTACACTCACCGGCTACTCCATCGGCGATCTTCTGCTGGGCATGCCGAACCCGTCTTACTTCGCGGTCACTGGCCCGCAAATGAATGCACTGACCACCCAATGGGGCGTCTACGGTCAGGACGAATGGCAGGTAAACAGCCATCTCACGGTCAATTTCGGGTTACGGTGGGAACTGCTTCCGCCCTTTCAGGAAACCAATGGCGATATAGCTACCTACCTTACGTCGGGAAACAACGTGACCGTCGTCGTCCCGAACAAATTCTATCCGTTTATCGCAAACAATCCTACCTACCAGCAGATATACACGGGATTTCTGCAAGGATTCAACGCATGTGCACTTCCGGATAAGACCGCGTTGCTCCCGTGTTCGAACATCGAAACGGCGGGCCAGGCGGGGATTCCTCAAGGCCTTCGGGATTGGAATTGGCGTGATTTTGACCCGCGCGTAAGCTTCGCATGGCGGCCGTTCAACAACAACAAGACGGTCATTCGCACCGGCTTCGGCATCTATACCATGACGACTCTTGGCCCCATGTCCTTCAACAGTGGCATCATTGCCCTCTCGGATCTACTCACCTTCAACAATTCTGTCACGAAAGGCGCTGCGACGTTCCAGTTTCCGGACACGTCCCCTCCGAACGCGCCGGCAACTTTGGGCGGCGGCGATTTCGAGGAGGCAAACAATCCGCATTGGAAGGATCCTTCCTCAGCGCAATGGAACTTGACCGTGGAACGGGAACTGACACCCAACACGGTGCTTCGGTTGAGCTACACTGGCCAAGGCGCCTACCATCTTCCCATGACCATAGACCGGAACCAGATTCCGGCGAGCACCACCCCCTACACCATTCCGAACAACGGATACTCAGTCGTCGATCCCCGCGCGCCGTTCCAGAACTGGCTCCTGTTGATGGAGTCGGAAAGTATCGGCAACCAAAACTATGAGGCGGGTATCGCGGAATTGACCCATAGAGTGGGGCATGGGATCGCGTTCCAGGCGAACTACACGTGGGCGAAAAATATCAGCAACGCCCAAGGCAACGACGCGCCAACCGCATACGCGAACGAGGAGCCCTACGCCGTGGAAATGGCCAATGCTTATAACATGAACTACGACCGCGGCAACGTTGTGGGGATGCCACGCCAGCGCTTCATGCTCACGGGCACCTACCAATTGCCGTTCGGAATGGGGAAAACTCTCGCCGGGCCTCACTTCCTGAATTCCGTGATCGGAGGCTGGAATCTCAGCACGGTGACGACGCTGCAAACTGGCCAATGGCTAACGCCCACTATGCCCGCGGCCGACGATCAATCGAACACCGATATGATCGAGCGCAACACCGGCGGGGCCATTGCGCGGCCGGACTGCATAGGTAGCCCATATGCTAGCCAGACAACTCAAAATTTCTTCAACCTGAACGCGTTTGCCCTGCCGCCCGCCAACGCCGGACGGTTTGGGAATTGCGGTGTCGGGATTTTGCGGGGGCCCGGTATGATCGACGTGGATACGGGTCTCGCCAAGCAGTTTCGCATCGGGGAACGTTTTCGCTTGCGCTTCGAGGCCACCTTTACCAACGTCCTGAATCACACAAACTTTGCGCCGCCTGCTTTAAACATTGGCAACCCCAGCACCTTCGGGGTATTGGATGCCGCCCTGCCCCAAGGACAGGGTGGAAATCGCACCGGCCAACTGGCCCTGCGCCTCGACTTTTAATCTCCTCGCAGTAGTTTCACGTCGCCTTCTCGCATCAGTCCTGATTCCCGAAGCAGGGGCGGCCCGCGTGGCCGCCCCCTCCGGAACGATTCCCGTGCCTAGAATTAAACCGACGAAGCCGTAACGCCTGCAAGCGGCGCATGCACCATTGCCTGTGCCGCCAGTGATGCCAAGCAGCAGAGTACACAGACGACCCCCGCTTGCAGTTCGAGTCCCCGCGAGTTATCATCCGCTCACGAATCCTTTAGTCTCGGAGAGCAAGCTTTATGAGGAGGGTGCTATGAGACGGCAACACGAGAAGTGGAGTGTGGAGTCTTGCGGCCTTCGTCTGTCGATGGCTGCTTTCGCCCTGACCGTCTTGTTCACGCTGAACGGCCAGGCGCAAACGCGGGACACCTACCTCCCCTGGGAGGGTGGCTCCGCTTATTACGGTCAGTGGTCGCTCGGGCCGCCCGCCAACCAGGATTATTTCACTCGCGGCGTCTGGCTTCAGAGTCCTTGGAATGCCCCGTTGTTCGAGGGTGTCGCCGTCAATCAATACATTGCCCTTTACGACGGCACCGTTGAGGTCGATCCCTATGACGGCCCCTTACTTCCTTTGCTCCGTGACTACAAGATGCCCGTGTTCGGCGACCAGGCCACCGGGTTGACCGGTCCGAACGCCGCTGAGCACCTCACCGATCCGATCATCAACGCCTGGGTGCAGGAGGACGAGCCGGACAATGCCCAGACCGACGCCAACGGCAACTACATCGCCTGCGTTGCCCCTTCTGAGATCGTCGACCTCTACAACCAATTCAAGGCCGCGGATCCGAACCGCCCGGTGTTCCTGGGCTTGGGCCAGGGCACGGGCTGGAACGCCGACTCGTGCTATTACGGCCGGGGCGGCTTCGCCGGTTGCGGATGTAACGATCCCGACAACGGGTTCTCGGACTACCCAACCTATGTGCAGGGCGCGGACATCCTGGCAAGCGACGTTTACCCGATCAACGACGGAAACCCCCTCTGGTGGATCAGCCGAACTACCGACCGGCTGCGTTACTGGTCCGATTATTCCAAGCCCGTCTGGCAGTGGATCGAATTAGTGAATTTCGACGGGGTGCCCGGTCTCCTGCTGACGCCGCAGGAGATCGAAGCGGAAGTCTGGATGTCGATTATTCACGGCGCGCGAGGCGTGGGTTATTTCCCGTACGAGTTTGCGCCGGTCTTTGAAGAAGACTCCATCTTTTTCCCCGAGCACAAGAACGCGGAAGCTGCGGTCGCCAACGCCAACATCCGCTTGGCGGCACTGGCGCGTCCACTCAATACGCCGCCGGTCGGCAACGGCGTCACGGTAAAGTCATCGAATCCCAATGCCGCCGTCAACGTCCTGCTGAAACGCTATGGAGGCTCTACCTTCCTGCTCGCCGTCAATGACGGTTTGCCGCAGAACCAGACTCCGGATGCAGACCCCATGCTCGAGATGAGTCTGTTCTGCAGGGGCAGCGACAGTTGCACCGATGCTGTAGCGGCGAAAGGCGGCGCGCTCAGCATGTCGCGCGCGGCTGGCACCTTGGCCACTTTCACCCTGCGGGGATTCCCTCCCTCGGCCACCGTCATCGTTCTGGGCGAGAACCTGACATTGGGCGACTTGCCCGTAATTTGTCCGGCGGGAGGATACTACGCCTGCGGCGGCGACGGCAGCCCGGATTACTTTGAACCCGCCGGCCCGAACCCGATCACCTATACAAGCGCCACCACCCTCGGGCCAAACCGCACTATCCCAATTCACCATGGCGAATTTAGCGACTATTTCGGCTCGAGCTACACTTTCCATCTCTACCAGATTCTCTTCGACCCGAATCCCGGCGCGCCCCTAGTTGGCGACCTCAACGGCGACGGGAAGGTCGATGCACAAGACGTGCAGATTGTGAAGGCCGCCCTGGGGACGACGGCTGGCATGCCAGGCTACGATCCGCGCGCGGACGTGATCCGCGACGGCGTCGTCGATAACGCCGACCTTCAGGTGGTTGTGGAGGCAATGGAAAAGTCCCTGCGTCCGTAATCCGGGCAGCGAATGCCGCACGGCTAGCATTGTGAGCCTGCACGGGTGGCGCAGACGTGCCGTAGCTTGGCATGTGTGAGCCCCTGTCCAGAGGACGCATACATCCCGCCAAAGTACGGCGGGACGTATGCGCCACCCTGCGGGATTTCACATTACAGACCAAGCGACGATCGTCGATCTTCAATCGTCAATCGACCATCGTCAATCGACAATTCTACAGGGCGAGGGTCAACACTTCCTGCAATTCGTCCATGGTGAGGCTAATGGGATTGCCTTTGGTGCTGCTGGCTTGGGAGGCTTTTTCGACGAGGGTGGGCACATCCTTATCCTCGATGCCGTAAGAACGGAGGGGTGGAATCTGGAAGTCGCGGCACAGTTGTCTAACCCATTCGACCCCGTCTTCTGCGAGGGCGTCCGGCTTGCCGGTCAGCAGACGCGCCACGGTCTCGTAGCGGCGCAATGTCTCACCTTCCGGGGCGCGAGCGCGCACGGCTCGGATATTGATGGCCATGCCATGGGGGAGCAGGGCGGCGCAGACAGCTCCGTGCGGGGCGTCGAACATTCCTCCGATGGGCGCGGCAAAGCCATGCACCACGCCCAGGCCCGCATTCGCAAGCGCCAGCCCGCCCAATAAGCTGGCCAGCGACATGAACTCTCGAGCTGCCCTGTCGCTTCCGGACTGATAAGCGCGCCGTAGCGAGCGGCTGACGCGGTGCAAGCCCTCGCGGCAAAAGCCGTCCGTGAGAGGATTAGCGCGGCTTGACACATAGGGCTCAATCAACTGCGTCAGCGCGTCGAGCCCCGTGCTGGCGGTGGCCGCGGGCGGCAACTCGAGGGTCAGTTCCGGGTCCACCACCGCCAGGCGCGCCAGCATCAACGGGCTCCTCAGGCTCACCTTGACCCGGTGCTCGGCGGAAGCCAGGACGGCGTTGCGCGTCACCTCGGATCCCGTGCCGGCGGTGGTGGGAACGGCGATGAAAGGGACAGAGGCGTTTTCGAGAGGCTGCCCCTTGCCGATCACTTCCAGGTAATCGGTGGGGTCGCCGCCGTTGGTCAGCAGCGCAGCGACGGCTTTTCCCGCGTCGATGGCGCTGCCGCCCCCGAAAGCAATCACCAGGTCGCATTGCGCGCTCCGGGCGAGTTCCACGCCCTCCCGAACCAGGGTAACCGAGGGCTCTCCCCGCGTGGCCCAGGTAACGCAACCGATTCCCGCGGTCTTAAACTCCTCGGCCAGGAAAGCGGCGCGGTGCGGCGAATGGCCCACCACCAGCAGCGGTCTTCGGCCCATCTGCTTTGCGGCGGGAACAACTTCGCGCACTACACCCGCTCCAAACAGGATGCGGCTGGCCGTAGCAAGTTCAAATCTCAACGCCGCCTCACCAACCCTCATCGGGAGGAAAGATATTCGAGTATTTAACGCTTGTGCGAACCTCCGCCATCATTGGCGCGACGGCGTCGCGCCAGGCGGCGTAGTGGGCGGTTTCCTTGTGATGGACTGTGGCTTCGTTGGTGCGATAGACCTCAGCCAGCACGAACCGGGCCGAGTCGTCGGCCTGCTGGATCACATCGAAGCGCGCGATGCCCGGCTCCTGTACGCTGCGCCGCGCGTTCTCGATGCTGGCTTCTTTGAAGGCTTCGATGAACTCCGCTTTAACTCGAATGTGCACATGAACGATGAGCACGGTTTTTCCTCCGGCATGAAGAATGTGGCGTGTCCAGCTCCTGGATTCTGTCGGGAGGCCACAGGGACTGGTAGCGCTGACCTTCAGGTCAGCATCGTGCCTGCTGACTGTCGATCCGGCGCCATGCTTGCCGACCTGGAGGTCGGCGCGACGAGCTTGTGCTGCCTCGGAACTGGATCCCGGCTAGCAGGCAAGGTCGGCGCGGGTGAACCGGAAGTCGTTGATCGGCCCGAGGAAAGTAACCGCCAGCCGGTCTGTTTGGAAAAACTCGCGCGCCACCTCCAGAACCGCGGAGGAAGTCACCTCGTCGATGTGCCGCGAGATCTCGTCAAGCGCGATGTTGCGCCCGAAATACATTTCATGGCGAGCCGCATTCGACATCCGGCTGCCGGTGGTCTCCAGGCTCAACAGCAGGTTGCCCTTCAGGTAGTCTTTGGCGTGCTGAAGTTCCTGCTCGCTGATGCCCTCGGACTTCAACTGCCGGAATTCCGCTAAGATCAAGCCCAGCACCTGGCGCGCGTTCTCCAGCGATGTGCCGGCGTAGACGCTCGAGCAGCCCGCGTCGCGAAAACTCGAGAGGCCGGAGAAGACCGAGTAGGCAAGCCCCCGCTTCTCGCGAATGTTCTGGAACAGCCGCGAGCTCATCCCGCCGCCGAGTACGGTGTTGAGGATGTAGCAGGCGAAGCGCTTCTCGTGCGGCTGCGGATAGGACGGCGCGCCCACACAGAGGTGGACCTGCTCGAGCTCCTTCTTGTGCCGGTGCCTGATGCTGGGGTGGGGGGTAGGCGGAGGACCGTCGTCAGACACGGGGCCGCTGCGCCGGTCGCCAAAATAACGCGTGACCAGCTCGACGAAGCGGTCGTGGTCAAGGTTCCCCGCGGCGGCGATCAGCGTCCGGTTGGGAGTGTAATGGCGCTGGAAATACTCGCACAGCCGTTCCCGGTTGAAGCTGCTCACCGTGTGGCGGGTGCCTAGGATGGGCCGGCCCAACGCGTGTCCGCGCCAGTAACTCTGAGTGAACATCTCGTGCACCAGGTCGTCCGGGGTGTCCTCAACCATCTTGATCTCTTCCTGAATAACCTTCGATTCCTTGCTGATGTCTTCAGGTCGGAAAAGCGGATTCAGGAACAGATCCGCAACAATGTCGAAGGCGCGCGGCACGTGCTCGTCCAGGGCCTTCATGGAGAAACACGTGCATTCTTTGGCCGTGAACGCGTCCAGATGGCCGCCGATCGAGTCGGCCTCGCGGGCAATCTGCTCCGCACTCCGGTTTCGGGTCCCCTTGAAAACCATGTGCTCGATGAAGTGCGAGATGCCGTTCTCTTCTTCGCTCTCCTGTCGAGACCCGGTCCTTACCCAGATGCCCATCGAGACCGCGCGCACGGCCGGCATCTGCTCCGTAAGAATGATCAGACCATTGGCGAGAACGTCCTTGCGAACTTCCGGCATGGGTAATTCCTTGCTGAGTTTGAGAAAGCCTGCCCTGCAGCCGGATGAACCAACAGCCTGCATTCACCCGTGTGTTTATTTATACCACAGGGCCGCCGAAAAGGACAGGAAAACCCAAAACCATGAATTGCGCTTGCGCGAACCCACGCCTCCGCCTATACTGGATGTTGCCTTTTCGCGGGCACCCCCCGCCCATGGGCCTGTAGCTCAGGTGGCTAGAGCGCACCCCTGATAAGGGTGAGGTCGGTAGTTCAACTCTACCCAGGCCCACCAAATGTCAATGGTATTTCACGTCACACTCACTCCCGCAGAGGATGGCTGGATCGTGGTCGAATGTCCCGCCTTGCCGGGTTTGTGTCTCGCAGGGCAAAGACGAGCAGGAGGCCCTTGCCAACGTCAAAGAGGCCATTGCTGCGTGGCTCTGGGCTGAGGATCAAAAGGCCCCATCGCAGCTTCAGCGCACTAGCCAGCCTGAAATCTGAGTGTCTGTTCAAACCTGTGGCACGCCCGGCCAACATCTCCGGCAAAGAAGCGGTGAAGGCCTTTGAAAAGGCCGGGTGGCGAGTCGTCGGCCGAGTCGGAAGCCACGTTGTGCCGACTAAAGCGGACGTGCGGGCAAACCTTTCTGTTCCCCAGCAAAGAGAGCTGTCTCTGGGGACGCTGCGAGCCCTGATCCGTCACTCAGGCATGACAGTGGAGGAATTCCTTGACAAACTTTGATACTGCCCGCACAGCGGTTCTCAGCATGGACCTGCAAACCGCCATCGTTTCGATTTACACGAAGGACCAACCCGACCTGGTCACTCGCGCTGCCGGCGTGCTCAAGAAGGCCCGCGATCTTGGGCTGAGTGTGTTTCATGTGCAAGTCGGCTTTCGTCGCGGCTTGCCGGAAATCAGCCCGCGCAATTTGTTGTTCAGCAGCATCAAGAATTCGGTCCAGCATAGGCAGGTCTTCGAGGGACCTGGTGGCGCGATTCATCCCGCAGTCGCGCCGCAAGGCGAGGACATCGTGATAACCAAGCACCGAATCAGCGCGTTTGCCGGCACTGACCTCGACATGATTCTGCGGGCCAAGGGAATTGAAACCCTGATCTTATTCGGAATCGCAACCAGCGGAGTCGTTCTCGCCACGCTGCTGCATGCTGTTGACGCGGACTATCGCTTGATCGTGGTCAAAGACTGCTGCGCGGACGCCGACCCGGAAGTGCACCGAAGCTTGACTGAGAAAATCTTCCCGCGTTTGGCGAGTGTGGTGACTGCAGGGGAATTGATCGATGCGATGGGGTAATCAGGGCCGGAAAACTACTTCGTTAGGCCCCGACGGCAGGCTGAATCGTCCGCCCCGCTCCCGGTTCATTTTCAAAGTCGCGGGGATGTCCAGGTCGGCAATCGCGACTTTTCGCCGCCAGGAACCGGTGCTCCAATAGTCTGCTTGCGCGTAAATGACCGAGCCTATGATCGTGTACTTTTCGATTTCTTCCTGGTGCCCGTCGCGGAACACCAGCACCGCAGGCGGAAGCTTGGGAGCCGGCGAAGTGGCAAGGTTTTGATAGGTTGTACCGGAAGGCGGATTCTGTGCGCCCTCGGCACTTGCCCTAGTCGAAGGTGCTGAAACACCCGGCTGGCCGTAGCCGCCAATCCGCACCCACTCGTCACCCTGGCGCTCGAGAACCAGCGGCTCAACAGGCTTCGCCGGAGCCGAAAGGGTATCCGAGTGAGTAGCAGCTAACCAGGAAGGTGGTGCTTGGAGCGCCTCGGGCTCGTAGCCGCTGTCATTGCCGTAGTCGTAGCCGTAGTCAGGATAGAATGGAGGGGGCAGATAGGCCCAATCGAAGAAATAGCCGCTGCCGGGGAAATACCCCGGGTAGTACAAGCCACCTCTACGGTAGAACCCGCGCCCGCCCCTCGAGCCGAAACCGCTTCGCCCGCTGGGGGCTGCGGTTCGAGGAGCGCGCGCCCCGGCGAAATGCCCACCCCCCCGCATCTGCGCGGCTGCGGGCGTCGGGCAGAGCATCGCCGGGAAGACTGTCAGGATTAAGGCGGCGGTGAGGCGGTAATTCATGACCAGATTCCGTGAAGGCGGTTCCAGGCTCAGCGCAAGCCTAAAGATAGCATTTCGCTGGAGGCGGGAGCAAGTGTTTTTCGCCTGGGTAGTGACTCAGTTCCCGGCGGCACGGGCATCCTGTCCCTGCATGGTCACGGCAAGATGGCCGTGCTACATCTAAGCGAGTCAGAACATACGCCTGGGCATGGGCGGGGCTCGGAAGGGCCGCAACCCTCCTTCAGAAGTCCTGTCCCGCCCCTCTCACTCCCGCGTTTTGCGCTTGACACTCCGGGCCGATTTATGGTAGCCTATCATGGTTGTCGGTAGAGAGAGCAGGGTCAAGTTACACGGGGAGGATCGGCAATGCGTTCTGTACACATCCGTTTTCTTAAATGGAGTCCATTCCTGCTCGGCGCCTTTCTGGCGTCGCCGGTCGCCGGACTTGCCCAGGCGGATAACCAGGCGTGGAAGGCGGAGGGCATCATTAATACCTCCGAGAGCCCCAAGGCAAAGCTGCACTCAGTGCCCATTCGCGCCGTGACCATGGGCAGTGGAATCTGGTCAGAGCGGATGCGGACGAACGTGGAAGACAGCATTCCCACTCTACTGGCGCTTCTGGAGGAGCACGGCGTGGTGGACAATTTTCGCCGCCTTTCGGGCCACAAGAACATCGGCCGCCGGGGCCCGCTTTATACCGACTCCGATCTCTACAAGTGGATGGAAGCAACCGCCCTCGTTTTGCAATCGGGCGACCGCCCGCAACTCCGCCAAACGCTCGATAAGCTCATTGATGATGTGCTGGCAGCCCAGGAACCTTCGGGATACCTGGACACCTACTACGTGGGGGACCGCGCCAAGCTGCGCTTTTCCGAAATGTATCGCAGCCACGAGTTGTACTGCCTCGGTCATCTGTTGCAGGCCGCCATCGCCTACTACCGCGCCACGGGGGACCGGAAACTGCTGGATGGCGGGATCAAGTATGTTGACTATGTTTTGAAGACGCTGGGGCCCGAGAAGAAACCCGCCCTCACGGGGCACCCGGAATTTGAAATGGCGCTTGTGGAGCTTTACCGCACCACCGGCGACAAACGCTATCTGGATTTCGTCAACTACCTATTCACCGGAGAGAGGCTGCGACTGCAACTCACCGACGACCAGGTGACGTACCTGTTCAGTGGAATACCTTTCATTTCGCGCACCCAACTTGAAGGACATGCGGTGCGTGCTCTCTATGCATGCAGCGGGGCTACGGATTACTACCTTGAGACAGGTGACGGGGCGTACGGCGAGACCCTCGACAGGCTTTGGAGAGACCTGGTGGATCGGAAAATGTACATCACCGGCGGAGTCGGATCGTACGCGGAGGGCGAATCAGTGGGCATGGCCTATGACCTGCCGAATGAGCGCGCCTACGCGGAAAGTTGTGCGGCCATTGCCAACCTGATGTGGAATTGGCGAATGCTGGCGGCGAAGGCGACCGCCCCCTATGCCGACGTCATGGAAGAGGCGCTTTACAACGGGATCAATTCCGGCATGTCACTTTCCGGGACACTCTACTGCTATCGCAATCCGCTTGAATCACGAGGCGGCGAGGACCCTCGCCAGCCCTGGTACGACACGACCTGCTGCCCTCCCAACTTGGAGCGAACGTTTGCATCCATTCCCGGCTATCTCTACTCGACCAGCCCGACTGGAGTGTATGTCAACCTTTACCACACTTCCACGCTAGATTGGCACTTGGAAGACGGCACCGGACTTAAAGTCGTCCAGCGCACCAAGTACCCTTGGGATGGTGCCATCACCCTCAAGGTTAGCCCAGCCAAAGCAGCGGCATTCACGCTCTATCTGAGGATTCCGGGCTGGTCGAGCAAGGCAGCAGTCACAGTGGACGGCAAGCCCGCCGCCGGCAAACCAAAAGCGGGCGAGTACTTCGCCATTCATCGCGCCTGGCAGGGCGAGGACACTGTTCAACTGCAGTTGGACATGACCCCGCGCCTTGTCGAAGCCAATCCCCGGGTGCCAGAGGATTACGGAAAGGTCGCGGTGCAGCGTGGCCCGCTAGTGTATTGCCTGGAGCAGGTGGATCAGGAGTACAAAGCGTCCCTTTTCGACATCGCTTTGGCGCCAAGCGCTGGTCCCAACGGCGGATTCACCTCGGAGTTCCGCCCCGACCTCCTGGGTGGAGTGGTAATGCTGCAGCATAAAGGCGTGGCTGCCTCCAAGCCTCATTCCGAAGAGCCGCTCTACCACACCTTGGAAAGCACAACGCGAGGCGAAATCGAGGAGGCCAATCTTACCTTCGTCCCTTATTACGCTTGGGGCAATCGGCTGGCGGGACCTATGGTGGTTTGGATTCCCTACTCTGGGGCCGGCAAAGTTACGGCCACGAAGCCAGCGGCCGCCTCCCGGAGTGCAGGGGGAAAAACCAAAGGCAAGCGGGCGCCCGCCGCGCCCACATCGTAGCTGGACCAATTCGGTGGGCTGGCATCTCAGAACTGTTAACTGTTGACTGTCGACTGTTAACTGCTTTAGAACGCCAGATACACCGGGTTTTCGAGAATTTGTTTGAGCGTTTGGAGGAACTTCGCGCCCGTGGCCCCATCCACCACCCGATGATCGCAGGAGAGCGTCATGCGGCAGCGGAGGCCCACTTGGATCTGCCCCTTCACTACGACCGGCTTCTCCGCCACCTCGCCCACCGCTAGGATCGCGCCCTCGGGTGGGTTGATCACCGCGGAGAATTCTTCAATCCCCATCATGCCGAGGTTGGACACGGAGAAGGTGGCGCCGACGTACTCATCCGGGTTCAGCTTGCGGTTGCGCGCCCGGGCGACAAGATCCTTTGCCTCTCGCGCGATCTCCTGCAGCGTCTTGCTCTCGCAGTTACGTATGACCGGCGTGATCAATCCACCCTCATCCACGGCCACGGCAATCCCGAGGTGAATGCGCCGGTGGTAGCGGATCGTTTCGCCCTGGAAGGACGCATTCACGTGCGGATGCAACTGGAGCGCCGCCGCGCAGGCTTTCAGGATCAGATCATTATAAGAAAAGCTCAGATCCGGGTTCAGAACCTTCGCCGATTCGCGCAACTCTTTGGCGCGGCCCATGTCGACTTCGATCGTCAGGTAGAAATGCGGCACAGGGGCTTTGCTTTGCACAAGACGAGTGGCAATGACTTTGCGCATCGAGCTCAGGGGCTCGTCGTAGAACTCCGGACCGGTCGGGACAAGCGCCGGTCGCCTTGGCAATTCGGGCGCCGGAGCAGGTGGCTGCGTCGCCGGCTTGGCCTCCGCAAGGCGCACCGTTCGCGCCCCAACCGACAGCACTGCAGTGCGCTCCACGTCTTGGCGCACAATCCTCCCCGCAGGGCCCGTGCCCGTAATGCGATTAAGATCCAGACCCATTTCATGGGCCATTCTTCGCGCCAGCGGCGAAGCCAGAACCCGCCCGCCGTTTTCCGGCTGACGGGCAGAGGGTGCGCTCGCGTCCTTCAGCGCCTGCCTCGAAGCCGCCGTCGCAGGAAATGGAGTGGCAAGGGCCGGCCCGGCGCTGGGGGGAACCGGCGCAACGGCCGGCGCCGGCGAACCGATGGCAGGCGGATGCGAAGACGGGGCAGGCGTGGGCGCCGGGGTCGCCGCCGCGCCTTCTCCTTTGAGCAGGGCGGAAATGTCCTCATCCGGCTTGCCGATAAGCGCAAGCAACTCACCCACGGGAACGACCTTCCCGGACTGAACGAGAATCTTGCGTAATACTCCCCCGCCCATCGCCTCCACTTCCATGTCGACCTTATCGGTCTCGATCTCGACCACCGCATCTCCAGGCGAGACCTGGTCCCCCTCCTTCTTGACCCATTTCAGGACCTTGCCCTCTGTCATCGTATCGCTGCCTTTCGGCATGAGTACCTTGACCATGGTTAATCCCCACTCCCGGGTTACATCAACGGGTAGGCCGTGCCCTACCCTCAGCGGACAGGAAGCCTTTCGCCTACGTCCGGTAAAGCACCTTGTTTGCAGCGTCTATCACTTTCTGTTTGTCCGGAAAGGCCAAGTGCTCGAGGTTCTTCGCGTAGGGCGTGGGCACATCCGCGCCGGTTACCCGCAAAATGGGTGCGTCGAGGTAATCGAAAGCATGCGACTGGAGGGTGTCCACAATTTGAGCCCCTACGCCACAGAACGGCCATCCCTCTTCCACAATAACTGCCCGGTTCGTCTTCTTCACCGATTCCACCAGTGTCGTGGTGTCGAGGGGGCGAAGCGTTCTCGGGTCGACTACCTCCGCCTCAATGCCGTCTTTCGCCAACTCGGCAGCCGCCTCGAGCGCCACGAACACCATCTTCGAGTGCGCGATCAGAGTTACGTCTTTGCCCGGTCGTTTGATATCAGCGACACCTAATGGAATGAGATGCTCGCCCTCGGGAACTTCGCCGCGCGTCCCGTAAAGCACCTCAGACTCGATAAAGACGACAGGGTTGTCGTCACGAATCGACGTCTTCAGCAAGCCTTTGGCATCCGCGGGCGTGGAAGGCATAACCACCTTCAACCCGGGCACGTAACAAAACCACGATTCCAGCGATTGCGAATGCTGTGCAGCAAGCTGGTGCGCAGACCCGCCGGGGCCGCGAATCACCATCGGGATGGGGAATTGCCCGCCCGACATGTAAAGCATTTTGGCCGCGCTGTTGACGATCTGGTCGAGAGCCAAGATGGCAAAGTTGAAGGTCATCATCTCTACGATGGGCCGCAAGCCCGCCATGGCGGCGCCAACTCCCAGGCCGGTAAATCCCAGCTCGGTAATCGGCGTGTCCAAGACTCGCATCGGCCCGAATTCCTCAAGCATCCCCTTGCTGACCTTATACGCCCCATTGTAAAAGCCGACCTCTTCTCCCATTAGAACGATCGTCTCATCACGCCTCATCTCTTCACTCATGGCCTGATTCAACGCTTCACGGTAAGTCAAAATCGACATGAATTCTCCTCGAACTAGCAGCCCTCAGCTATCAGCCCTCAGCTTTCAGCAGGCGTCCGGCGACGATTTGGTTGCTGAGAGCTGAATGCTGAGAGCTGAAAGCTTTCACCCTGTGTAAATGTCCGTGTAGAGTTCCTGCGGCTCCGGCTCCGGACTGCGTTCCGCGAAGGCGACCGCTTCCTCGACGATATCGCGGATCTTCTGATCCAGCTCTTCCAAAAATTCGGCATTGATAACCCCGATCGTTTCGAGCGCCGCGCTCAGATTCTTGATCGGGTCGTGGCGCCTCTGCGCCTCCACTTCCGACTTGGTGCGATAGTGGCCATGCGCTGGATCCGACATCGAATGGCCCATGAAGCGGTAAGTGCGAGCTTCGATGAGCGTGGGAGCGTTCTCCTTCCGGGCGCGGTCGACGGCTTCCTTCAGCGCTTCTCGAACCGCCAGAACGTCCATTCCGTCTACCCAGGTGCGCGCCATGTTGTACGCACAGGCCTTCTGTGACAGGTCGTAGAGGGACGAGGCGCGCTCGATGGGAGTCCCCATTCCAAACCGGTTGTTCTCGCAAATGAACACCACTGGCAACTTCCACAGCGCGGCCAAATTTAGCGATTCGTGGAAAGCCCCGATATTGACCGCTGCCTCGCCAAAAAAGCCCAGCGTAACGCGTGATTGTTTGAGGTACTTGGAAGCAAACGCCGCCCCAGCGGCCAGTGGAATCTGGCCCCCCACAATGGCATGGCCGCCCAGGAAGGCGCGGCGTTTGTCGAACAGGTGCATCGAACCCCCTTTGCCCTTCGAGACGCCGCTCTGCTTTCCGTATAACTCCGCCATCACCTCGCCCGGGTCCATCCCCCGTACCAGGGCGTGCCCGTGCTCACGGTAGGAGGTCAGAATGTAGTCGTCCGGCTCGAGGGTCGAGATTGCCCCTACCGCCACCGCTTCCTGGCCGATGTACAGGTGACAGAAGCCCCCGATCTTTCCCAGCGTGTAAAGCTCCGCCGCTTTCTCCTCGAAACGGCGAATCATGAGCATCTGCTCGAGCAGCTTCTTTAGCAGCGCAGGGTCCTCGCGCTGCGCGCGCTCTTCCAAGGTCTGGGCCGGCGGATGGTCCGGCCCAGTGAAAAGCTCAGCCAAGTTCGTCATGTTCGATCCTACGTCCGCAGGTTCCATCCAAATCCTCCCACTGTGCCCTACACTTCCCCCGCCACGATCCAGCAGCAAGAGACTGTGGCCATGGGCAGAAGCGCGGGATCGGCTGATAATTACGCACCTTCTTCATCTTAACTGGAATTTCGAATAATAAGAAGAGCCTTTGAAAGCTGCGATTTTCAAACCGCCAAGGGGGAGAGAGGCAGAATTCGCTAAAGTTCTGGCGAGAACTGCCGATATCACCGATTGAGGGGGTTTTTATTGCTTGCAAAGATGGAGAGAGGCAGAATTCGCTAAAGTTCTGGTGAGAACTGCCGATATCACCGATTGAGGGGTTTTTTATTGCTTGCAAAGATGGAGAGAGGCAGAATTCGCTAAAGTTCTGGTGAGAACTGCCGATATCACCGATTGAGGGGGTTTTTATTGCTTGCAAAGATGGAGAGAGGCAGAATTCACTAAAGTTCTGGCGAGAACTGCCGATATCACCGATAGAAGGGGGTGTGTAACTGCACGACAAGGCGGCCTCCCCGTCCACAAGTTGGACGGCATTCAGTAGCAACCAGGGTCAGAGCCAAAGTGTCCCTCTAACTTCCTTCGTTATGTACCTCTTCTTACATCGGCCAAAAGGTTATTGACTAAATTCGTCAGGAAGTGTACATTGCTTTTCTCGAAGGTAGTTTACGAATATCCAATTCAACAATCTCTAAAGGAGTTCACCACGATGCGATTCCGGGCAAGGGGTCAGGCAAGTGTGTGGCGAGTACTGTCTGCTGCGGCAACGCTGATGTTTGTCGCCGCGGGTATTGCGCATGGACAATCCATGATGACGCGGCATACGCGTCTGGAAGTGACCAGCGGCGAGGCGAAGTTTGTGAACCGGCTGCCTGGCACCCAGGTCTTGCGCCTCGACATTGTTCTGCCGCTGCGCGATCAGGCTGGTCTGGATAGTTTTCTGAAAGAGGTCTACGATCCGACCAGCCCGATTTACAGGCACTTCCTTACGGTGCCGGAATTCACCGAGCGGTTTGGCCCCAACCAGGAGGATTACGATGCGGTGGTCGCCTTTGCCAAAAGCCGTGGCTTCAACGTGGTCGGCGGCTCCCGTGACGGCATGGACGTGCAGGTTGAAGGCTCAGTGACGGTCATTGAAACGGCTTTTAATGTGGCCATGGGGGTTTATCAGCACCCTACTGAAAATCGTACCTTCTATGCTCCGGATCGTGAGCCCTCGGCGTCCCTGGGGTTTCCGCTGTGGCATATCTCAGGTTTGGATAATTTTTCGATCCCGCATCCTGCCCTTGTGCATAGGAAGCCGGGCGCGAGCCCTGCCGCCACCACCGGCTCCGGACCCTCGTCCTCTTTTCTAGGCAGCGACATGCGGGCGGCTTATTACGGAGGAAGTCTCACTGGGACTGGACAGTATCTGGGGCTTCTGGAGTACGCCGGGACCGACTTGGCGGACCTGGACACTTACTTCACAAACGTGGGACAAACAAATAAAGTTCCAATCGATCTCATTTCCACGGACGGAACGAGCACAAGCTGCTATTCTTCTCAGGGTTGCGATGATACTGAACAGACCATCGACATGACTCAGGCGCTGGGCATGGCCCCAGGCCTATCCGAACTGTACGTCTACGTGGGGTCTTCCGATACGGCCATTCTCAGCATTATGACTACGCACTCCCCGTTGCCAGCGCAGTTGAGCTGTTCATGGGGCTGGAGTCCGGCGGATCCCAGCACTGACGACCCCTACTACGAAAAGATGGCATCGCAGGGCCAGAACTTCTTCGTCGCGGCGGGCGACAGTGAGAAGTGGTCTTCGTCCAATTACCCATACCCGGCGGAGGATGCTAATATCGTCTCTGTCGGCGGCACGGATTTGACCACCGCCAGCGCCGGCGGCGCTTGGGCCTCTGAAACTGCTTGGTCCGACAGCGGCGGCGGGATTTCTCCCGACCATATTGCAATTCCGTCCTGGCAAAAGCTGACGGGTGTGATCAACTCGAGCAACGGGGGCTCCACCACTTACCGGAATGGCCCGGACGTCGCGGCGAACGCCAACTTTACCTACTACGTCTGTGCCGACCAGACCACCTGCACAGCCAACGAATACGGCGGAACCAGTTTTGCGGCGCCACTCTGGGCGGGCTACTTGGCGTTGGTCAATGAACAGGCTCGCGCCAACGGCAATGCGTTGCTCGGATTCATCAATCCGTCGATTTATCCGCTGGGCGTTGGGTCGGGCTATAGCACCGATTTTCACGACATCACCAGCGGCAGCAACGGCTATCCGGCGGTACCGGGGTACGATTTGGTGACGGGCTGGGGCAGTCCCAACGGGGCTGGCTTGCTCAATGCCCTTGCCGAAACGTCCTCGTCGCCCAATTTCAGCCTCTCTGCCTCGCCCGGTTCGGTCTCCGTTGTACAGGGGAACAATGGGACATCGACAATCACGGCCTCCGTATCGGGAGGGTTTAACTCGGCGATTGCCTTAACTGCCTCTGGCCAGCCCAGTGGTGTGACCGTGACCTTCAATCCCACTTCGATTGCAGCGCCGGGATCGGGAACATCAACGATGACATTAGCCGTCGCTTCGTCCACCGAGACCGGCACATACCCGGTTACCGTCACAGGCACGGGCGGCGGAGTTACGCAAACCACCACTGTATCTCTGACGGTGACGGCTGCGGCGAGCGGCGGCAACTTCAGCCTCAGCGCCTCACCCACCTCGCTCAGTGTAACCTGGGGCAAATCCGGCACATCCACGATTACTGCCACGCCCTCGGGCGGGTTCAGCTCAGCGGTTTCCTTGTCAGCTTCAGGCGCGCCGTCCGGCGTGACTGTGAGCTTCAGTCCCGCCAGTATCAGCTCGGGCTCTGGGAATTCCACGATGACGATCAAAGTGGCTGCGGGTGCCAGCACTGGCAATCACACCATTACCATAACAGGCACGGGCGGAGGCAAGACCAATACGACGAAAGTCACTCTTAGCGTCAAGATTTAGTGGCTGCTGATGGCGGCCCACCGGCCTCCATAAACTCGATCCAAGAAAGGCCCGGAGCAGTTGGTCCGGGCCTTTTTTGTCAACGGTTGGCTACTCGTAGTGAAGCGCCTGCACGGGATCCAGCTTGGCGGCTCGCGCGGCGGGATAGAGTCCGGAAATCATGCTGATCACGATGGCGAAGGCGATAGCTCCGCCCACCAGCCACCACGGAACCGCCCAGAGGTTTTCGGGCGGCAGGTTCTGGCGGCGCAGATAGAAGTTCGCGCCGACGTTGATGACGCGCCCAATCACCCAGCCTAGCGCCACTCCCAGCGCTCCGCCGGCCAAGCCCATCACGGCGGCCTCGGCAAGGAAAAGCTTCTTGACATCCCCATCACTGGCCCCAATGGCTTTCATGATGCCGATCTCACGGCGGCGCTCGAGGATGGCCATCACGAGCGTGTTGACGATGCCCAGCGCGGCCACCGCCAAGGCGAGGCTGCCGAAGATACCAAGGAAGAGGTCGAGCACGGCGAAGAAGCGCCGCAGCCCCCGCGTAGCGTCGAGAATGGAGAAGGTATTGAATCCCATTTTGCGGATGGAATCCTGCACTGACTCGATTTGGCTCGGATTTCTTACGCGAACGCTGAGGCTGGGATAAGCCGGCGAATTCGAAAAGTCCGTCTCGCCGCCGCGCAGGCCGGAAGGCAGCAGGACGTGGAGGTTTTCGAGCATCTGAAGCGGGACGAACACGCGCGCTCCCGAGATGCCGCGCATGCCCTCGGCATCCTGATCGGTGACCGCGACGATGCGCAATTTCGTTTCGCGCTCAAGGACCGAGAACTTACCGCCGTAGCGGCCATCGCCGATCGAAGATGCAGGCTTAGAGGAAGCTGGCGAGGGTGCGGGGGCTGCCGCTGCAGAGCGCTCTGCATAGCGCAGAGTCAGTTCTCTTCCAATCAACGACTGCGTCTGGCCATTCAGCGCTGAGCTCGATTCGCCGTACCTCGGACGTACGGCCAGGAGTTCGTCCGCGAACTGGATTTGCAGGATGGCCTCCTCGGCTGTATCTGAAGAGAAGAACTTGCCCTGCATCCCCTCAAACGCCTCTTTGTCGCGAGCAGAGGGCGGGAGGCCGGCCACCATGGCGAAGTGCGGTTTCCCTTCGTAGCGAATTTCGCTGACGAAGCGAAGGTCCGGCACTGCCTCAAGAACATTGGGTAGGCGCGCCATTTCGATTCGAGCCGTTTCGTCAAGAGGCCGGCTCTCCGCAGGAGGCATCAAGTCACGGTTTTCTACGCGGCCAAAACCTCGCAGGTTGCGGCCGGAGGTGACGACAATAGTGTCAAAAAGTCCGGACCTCTCGAGCCGCCGGTCGGCCAGCCGTTGCAAGCCGATCCCCAGCGAGAGCATGGCGACAAGGGACGCCACGCCCACGCCGATGCCAAGAGTAGTAAGCGAATTACGAAGGGAGGATTCGCGCAGGTTGCGTGCCGCCAAATCCACCAAGTCGTTAGTCTTCAACGCCGTTTCCCTTTTCGTATTACCATTCCAGAGAGCACTTCCTCTACGGCACCCAACGCCCGACACCAACCGCTGTGCCCCAAGGCCCTAGCACCTAGCCCCCAGCCCCTAGCCCGCAGTCCCAGACTGCTCCCCGACCGCCTTGCCGTCGGCCAAGAAGATCAGGCGCTGGGCGTAGCGGTCAGCCAGGGAGCGCTCGTGGGTCACCATCACCAGGGTCATTCCAAGCTGCTGGTTGCACTCCCTGAGCAAGTCCAGGATCTCGCTACCTGTGCGGCTATCGAGGTTGCCTGTAGGCTCGTCGGCCAGAAGCAGGCCGGGGCGGTTCGCCAAGGCACGCGCCAGCGCCGCACGTTGCTGTTCGCCGCCGGAGAGTTGGCCCGGGCGATGAGTCAGGCGCCCGCCCAGGCCGACGCGTTGCAAGGCCTCGCGCGCTCGCGCCAAACGGTCACCGCGCTCCGCCTCCGCAAAGCGCATGGGCAGTTCGACGTTTTCAAGCACCGTCATCGTGCCCACCAGGTTAAAGGCTTGGAAGACCATTCCCACACTGTGCCTCCGGTATCGGGAGAGTTCTTCGCTCGACATCTTGGCCAAGCTTTCTCCGTTCACGATAACTGCGCCGGAGGTCGGCCGATCAAGCCCGGCGATCAAGTTCAACAAAGACGACTTCCCGGAGCCCGAACTGCCCAGCAACGCCACGAACTCGCCCCCTTTCACCTCCAGCGAGACTCCGTCAACCGCCCGGATCACCGAGTCACCCATCTGAAAATGCCGGCATACCTCTTCGGTGCGAATTGTGCTGGCGGGCTTTGACCTCTCTGTCATCGCGATACATGCTCCCGGCCGAAATTGAGATCAACCTCGTTTTCGAGCCCCGCACTCCAACTGCAACCCATCGCGCCAAGGCGGACACAAGGGCCACCCCGACACGCCTTAGTCGCTGGCTTTCGCGGACGGATTAATGAAGTATAAAGGGGAAAGGTTGAAGCCATCAACTTGAATAGTGCGGCAAATGACTCGGTTTTATGGCAATACGTATGCTCTGCAACAGACGTGGTACTGTCTTTGAAAGAACTGACTAATCTGTTCAAGGTCTTGTCGGATGCAACTCGTCTGCGTCTTATCAACCTCTTGCGCACCCAAAGTCTATGCGTTGGAGATCTGCAAGTGGTCTTAGGCCTCCCGCAACCGACGATTTCCCAACAACTCGCCATTCTGCGAGCCGCGAAGTTAGTCCGCGCCGAGAGGCAGGGGACCCGAATCTGTTACTCGCTGTCTCGCGCGCCGCTTCTGAGCTACCCTATGGGCAGGTTTCTCAGCGAAATTGTCCCCTTCTTCCCGGAGCTCGCGGCGGATGCGCAAAAGTTGATTGATTTCAAAGGCGATAGTGTTTCGTGCTCCCCGGCTAATGAGGAGCGGGCAGGGTCTGGTCGAGCTTGATTCCGTGTTTGGTACATTCTCCCCTCCTTGGGAGTGGAGGCAGAGGCAGGCTTTTTCCCCATGCGAATCAAAGCGGTCATTTGCAACTGCAAGGGTTTGTCGCCGTCTTTCAAGAACTCGGACATGAATACCCTTCCCTTCGACATCGAGTCCGAACTGGATGTGGATTACGCTACCGTGCACCCGCAACTTTGCGGGATGGGGGGAAACAGGCTCATGGAGGACATCCTGCGCTCGGCAGAAGACGACCCCGACACATTCGTCATCGTAGGGGCGTGCGACCAGGAAGCTCAACTCGGGCTATTCCAGAAGCTCTTTTGCAAGACAGGCTTCGGCCAGGACCACTATCTGGCGGTGGATATCCGCGGCGCGACAAATAGCGAGATTCTCCAGCGGCTGTCTGACAAATTCCGCGATCACGTCCGGACCAGAGAAAGGCCCCATTGACCGCCTCGCCCGGGGGACCGGTCCGGTTCCCAGCCCTGCTAGGAGGGAATGAGAAGTCAATGCCCGGCCGCCAGAGAAAGCGTTTTCCGTGGTTTCCCACCCTCAAAGGCGAGGATTGCCTCCTCGACCTCGAATGTCTTAACTTTTGCCCCGCAGGTGTTTTCGATTGGGACCCCGCCACGGGCAAACCCGTCGTGGCGCGTCCTTTTGACTGCATCCCAGGCTGCCGCAGTTGCGTCGAGAATTGCAAGGGCAAGAACATTTCGCTCCCCGGCAAAAAGCAAGTGGCAGCAGCGCTGAAACGGATTCGCGCCGAAGATGGACGCACCTCCGCCGGCAAGGGCGTTGCCAGCACCACAGGCGTCCCGACCCCGGGGCGGCGCCAATTGACGCCTCCACGACCGCGCGCCCAGGGAGACAAAAGGAACTCAGGAAAGAGTCTTTCCGTCATCACGTTCACGGCGCGCCGCGACTGGGGGCCGGATTAGACGCTCACCGCCGATTCGCAGGCGAAAAGCAGATTCACCACAGAATACGCAGGGCGCATAGAGAAGTGTGTCGTTTTTATTCTCTGCACTACTATTCTCGAACCTCTTCGCGGCGGGCCAAGATTTTTGCCGGTAATCGTTCTCGTTACATGCTCTTGAATCTCAAATCTTGAATTTTGAATTGCGGCTCTGCCACGTCGTACCCTCTGTGTTGTATCTTCTCTTGAGGCCACGAAAAGGTCCAATATCTCGCAGGAGTCACTGTCATGGGAAAAAGCATTTCGCGCAGGCGTTTTCTCGAAAAAGGTCTCAAGACCGGGGCGGGGGCGGCCTTCTTCTTCCCCGCGGCGACGATTCTCGCCAAGGCGGCAGGGAGCGCGGAGGGAAGCAGCCAGGGCATTTGTGTCACGCTCTGCAACCATTGGAGCTACACCGGCATTGGCTGGCAGTTGGGTCTCGAGTCGTGCGTGCTCTCGGCGGTCGATGCCATGGGAATGGCCGATCACGCCCCGCACGTGAAGACCTGCCTCGAGATGGATGCGCTCGCTTATCAGTTGATGGCGGAGAAGTTCCCGGAAGTTGCTGCCCGGCTGAAGAAGTACCTGGCCGAGGACAAAGTGGAAATAATCGGAGGCACTTACGGGCAGCCGATGGGAACGATGTTCAGCGGCGAATCAAACATCCGCCAGCTTGTGTATGGGCGGGAAACGATTCGCAAAGCGCTGAATTATGAGGTGGCGACCTTTCTCGATGAGGAAGAGTTCTCGCATCCGCAGATCCCGCAAATCGCGCTGGGAGCGGGCTACCGCTATGCCAGCCTGGCTCAAGTTGACACCTGGGGCCGCGCGGGCATCCCTTACCTGGAAGTCAACGCCTTTAAGTGGAAAGGCATGGACGGCAGCGAAATCCTGAGCACGCCCAAGAATTCGCTCTTCGGCTATTCTCCGGACCTCAAGCAACTCGCCGGCTCGGAAGCTTTCAAGAAACTCCAGGCCCTCGGCAAGCCTCTCATCTTCACCTGGGAGGAGTTTGGATGGGAACCGCCGGACGAGCCCGCCTACCTGAAGACTCCCGAGAAGTACAGGAAGTTTGCGGAAGACTCTCCGGTCGAGTTCGTCACTCTGAAAGACTACCTCGACGAGTACGGAAGCGGCGCCACGCAGTCCACCTACCTGAACATGGACGCCTGGACGAAGCTGTTGACCTGGGGATTGGGCGGCGACCAGTTGCGCGTCATGGACCGCAAGGTCGAGGCGAGACTATTGGCGGCGGAGCGCTTCGATGCCATCGCCGCCGGTTTGGGCGCGAAGAACCAGGCGCGGCCGCTCGAGCAAGCCTGGAAACACTTGCTGACCTCGCAAAGCCACGATGTGGGCCTGTGCGAGTTCTCCCGCTGGCAAGGCGACCGGATGGCGCCGCTGGATCGTATCGAGGACTACCACAATTTCACCTGGGGCGCCATCGGCTACACGCATCTCGACGCCGCCGGGATGCAAGCTCAGGAGGCGCTGGACGCGTCGCTGGGCCACGTGGTTAGCCACATCGGCTCGGAATCAGGCCAGCACGGACAGCTTGCGGTTACGGTATTCAATCCCTGTGCGTGGGAGCGGACCGGCCTCGCCACCACGGGTCGCATCTATCCGATTCGCGAGAAGGCCAAGGACATTGTGGTCAGGGACCATGCGGGCCGCGTGGTGCCTTCTCAAATCATCAAGGGCGACAAGGACCCGCAGGGAAACCTGGTGGTTGCCGATGTGGCTTTCCTGGGTCAGAAAGTTCCAAGCGTGGGATATGACACTTACTATCTGGAACTCACTCCTGGAACAACCGAGCCCGCCGCCACGGATTTGCGCATTGATGAATCGCAACTCGGGCTCGAGAATGAATTCCTGAAAGTCAGGCTAAGCTCGAAACACGGGGCCATCGTCAGTCTCGTGGACAAGCGGACAGGGCGGGAAATGCTCGACCCGGCGAAAAGCGCTTTCCCGGTTTTCAAAGGCACACCCAATCAGGACTATTGCCTGCGCAGTGTCTTCGTTCAGTCGAAGTATCACCGCCAGGCAACCGCTATTCCTGCGCTTTTCGACAGCTCGACTTCGCAAGCGGCTTATGAGGGCGCGGAGAAGCTTAGCGCTCCGAGCGGCGAAGCGGATTGGCGCGCCATTTCGAAATCCGCGATTCGTTGGATCGAGCAGGGGCCGCTGCGCGCCACCGTCAAGACCAGCCACCAATGGCCGCTGCTGAAATTTGAGACTTATGTAAGCCTTTGCGCAGGAGTGCCTTGGGTCGAGGTCACCAGCCGCGTGCTGGCGGAGATTCCGCCCGCCCCTGACGCGCTGGGGCCGGACAATCGCTTTCCCGCCGAAATCAAGCAGGGCTACTGGCTGACCTTCGCGCCGGCCTTTGCTCCGGTCTCGCTCGTCCGCGATTTCCCTCTGGGCATCGAACCCACCGAACGCCAAGGCTTTCAAGCCCGCACCTTCGTTGATCTGGTGGGTCAAGATACCGGACTCTTGCTGCTGCACCCCGGAACGCAGTATTTCAAGCATGAGAGTGACGGAGTGTTTTCAAACCTGGTGATGCGGGAGTGGGAGTCGTACTTCACCGGCGAGTACGGCTGGCCCCGCTACTCGGAGTACCGTCACGCCTTGCTTCCCCACGGGACGAATTTCAGCAATGCTCAGCGCCTGCGCGCGGCAGAAGAGTTCGATCAAAAACTGATCACGGTGGTGGGACGCCCGCACGACGGGAGCCTGCCGCAGCGCAAAGGCTTCGTTACTGTGCAGCCCTCGAGTGCACACCTGATGGTGTTGCGCGCCAAGGAGCAAAAAGGGCTCGAGCTCCGATTCGTTGAGGTCGAGGGCAAAACAGGCGACGCTTCCGTCGAGTTGTCCCTGCCCATGACCGCAGCCTCGGAAACCAACCTTCTTGGCAAGAAGTCGGCGGAAGTGTCCATCAGCGCCGGTAAGCTGAACTTCTCACTTCAGCCGTGGCGGCTCCGGACCTTTGAAATCAGCCTGTAACGGGGCCACCGGAAGTAACAGCGGTTGAAAACCCGCGCCATCCGTCATCCTGAGCGCCGATCGCCCGGCGTTGTGGTGCGGGCGTCCCGCCCTCATCCCTGTGGTGCGGGCGTCCCGCCCGCTGCAAGAACTCGCAGGCAGAGCCTGTCCTGAGCTGAGCGAAGGAAAGCCCGCACCACAAAGGGCACAGAGACCTCAGAGAAGAACGCTGGGCATTTTCTCCGTGAACTCTGTGGCCTCTGTGGTGAGGTCCTTAAGTGGGTTGCGGCTTTGCTGCACTCGCGAGGCTAGAAATTCTCAAGAAGCCAGGCGTTCGCCGTGAACATGGTTTTGGAAAAGGCCAGGTGACGTCCGTCTGGAGACGGTACCCCCCAAAACTTGCCCAGGTTCTCCTGCGACTCGAGAACGGTCGCGTGGCCCTTGAGGTCAACGTAGAGGAAGTTCGCGCCTCCGGTCGCGGGGCTGTTGCAGATGTACCAACCTTTCCCGTCCGCCGCCCAGTTCAAGTTAAACAGATTCGTCCAGCCTTCCACGATCACGTCGTGCGCCAGCGCTGTTCCTATACTTGGGCCGGCGTGACCGCGCCCGGGCAGCGAAATAACGTGGACGCGCCCATCGTGGTTGTCAGGGCGGACCATAGCGATGCTGGAGCCGTCCGGCGAGAGGCCCCAGTCACTGGGGTTATAGTCCGTCCTGGCCAGCTCTCTCAAGTCACTCTGCGGGATTCCGCCCGGGGGGAGTTTCTGCGCGGGGTCGAAGGCGTAAAACACCAGTTGGTTCTGCTCCCGTTCTCCCGCCACGCACAGGTTGGCCGCCAGGGGCGTGCAGTAATAATTCGCCAGACGCGGACTTTCGATGACCACTTCCGAGAGGCCCCCCGAAGCCGGCATGCGCATCAGCCGTGTCGTGCTCGACGTGTTGCCCGAGAAGTAGAGCAACCAGGCTCCGTCCGGACTGAAACGGCCGTAAGCTGCGTATTCCCTGCCTGCCACGAGCGGATGGGCCACCTGCTGGTCGAGCCGTTGCTTAAAGATATTGAATTGGCCATTGCGCTCCGATTCGAATACCACGGCTTGGCTATCCGGGGTCCAGGCGTGAGTGTAGTCACTACCGCCCAAGGTTAGCCGACGGGCGTTGCTGAGGCGCCTTCCCCCGTTTTCCACGTCGGCCACGAAGACAATTGCCCCGTGCCCACCACCAACAACGGTGTCGCTCTTCAGGACCACAAGACGCTTTCCGTCGGCGGACACGGTCGGATGCAGGATTCCTCCGTGCAATTCAGTGATTTTGCGGGGGCGACCCGTTGGCCGTGCGGTTCGCGCGTCGATCGGGACTTCCCAAAGCCAAGGATCTCTGGTGGCGTAGATGAGGCGCCCGTCAGGCAGCACGCAGAACTCCCAGCAAGGGGTGCACACGGTCAGAGATTGGCCTGTTTCCGGGTCCAGCGATTCGAGAGAAGTATCAGGGTCACCGGGGGCGCCATTCATTTGGTGGACGAGCCGGTAGAGGATCCGCCGCCGCCCCGCATACCAGGCAGGGTGATAGAAGTAAAGCCCGTCCTTGGAAAGCAGTTTTCTCGCGTTTCCCCCGGTCGTATCCATTGCCCAGATCTCGCTATGTGCGCCATTGGTAAATAGCAGCTCGGATCCATCCGAAGAGGCTGCGATGTCGGAGACGTCGCTCCGGAGCAAGCGGGGAGTTCCCCCGAACATTGACCCCGACCAGAGTTGAGTCTGCGCGTTTTGAGTCGAGATCGAGGTAAACAGCAGATTGGAGCTGTCGGGAAACCAGGCAATGCGCAAGATCCGGGCGTCCGCGGGGCTGAACAGCGCGTGGACCTCCCCCGAAGCGATCTCTTTCAAGTTGAGGCCACTGACGTCGGCATAAGCCAGGAATTTACCGTCCGGCGAAATCGCCACATCCACCACAGGCGCCTCGGAGGCGTTTTCCGTTAACCGCCGCTCGGTTATCTCGGGCGGGTGCTGGCGGGACCGCCAGACCGACCATAGCACGGCGGCAGCGACCACCATCCCGGCGGCCATCAATGCGATGAGGGTTTTCGGATGGCGCTTTACCAGGACCGCGATCACCTGCGAATCGGAGCTGTCGCCTTGTAGCGGCGGCTTTACGTCGCCACTTGCGTCCTGGAGGGACAAACCCGCCGCTACCTGGTCCGGATTCGAATCACGCTTCAGGCGCTTCAGGTCGGCGCGCATTTCGGCGGCGCTCTGGTACCGCAGGTCGCGGTCTTTTTCCAGTGCCTTCAGGACGATCTCTTGGAGCTTGGGCGGCAACTTAGGGTTCAGGCTGAGCGGTGGCGTGGGGGCTTTGTGCAGGATGGCGCCAAATATCGCCCCCGACGTGTTTCCGGTGAAGGCCTGCCGGCCTGTCGCCATCTCGTAAAGCACGCTGCCGAAACTGAACAGGTCTGTCCGCGTGTCGACTTCCTCGCCCCGAGCCTGCTCCGGCGACATGTAGGCGATGGTCCCCATAGCCATGCCCGGCATGGTTAAGTGCTCCTGCGAAGTTCCTACGGTCGCGGCCGACACCTCTTGCAGGGCTTCGTTCCCCAGCCCCCAACCCCTAGCGCCTAGCCCCCGTTTCTCCGGCGCCAGCTTGGCCAGACCAAAGTCCAGGATCTTCGCCTGGCCACGGGTGGTCACGAAAATGTTCGCCGGCTTGATGTCCCGATGGATGATTCCTTTCGCGTGCGCCGCGTCCAGTGCGTCGGCGATCTGAATCGCCAACTCCACCACCGTACCGAGCGGTAGGGGCGAACGGCCCTCGCCTCCACCGGCCGGAGGCGCGCCCCACGTCCCTGCCGCGATTCGCTCGCGAAGCGTCTGCCCCTCCAGCAGCTCCATGGCGATGAAGGGCCGACCCCCGCCCTCGTCCACATCGTAAATGGTGCAGATATTGGGGTGATTGAGGGCGGAGGCAGCGTGCGCCTCGCGCTTGAAGCGTTCCAGGGCCTCCGAACTCTCCACCATCACTTCCGGCAGGAATTTCAGGGCGACCCCGCGCGGGAGCTTGGTGTCCTGGGCCTTATAGACCACTCCCATGCCTCCGCTGCCCAGCATCTGGAGTACGAGGTAATGGGAGATCGTCCTGCCCGCCAGGACGTCAGGTTGCCTCGCCGCGTCAGCCAGGCGGGCCTGATCCTGAGCTATTCCCTTGGCCGCCACCTCCAGCGCCGGCGCTTCCAGGAAGTTGTCTTCTTTCTCGTGTTGGGTTAGCAGTAAGTCTACCGCCCGCCTCAGGGCCTCATCCCCAGCGCAGGCTCGCTCCAGGAAGGCCGCTCTGCGGCTCTTTTCCTCCTCCAGTGCCGATTGATACAAGTCGGCGATTTTCTGCCAGCGCTTAGGGTCCATCCAGCTTCTCTCCGCTCAACTCACAACGCAGCCAACTCTTGGCCAGCTTCCAGTCGCGCAGCACGGTGTCGCTGGAAACCTCCAGCACCTCGGCCGTTTCCTCCAGGTTGAGGCCGCCGAAGAAGTGCAGCTCCACTACCTGGCTCCGGCGTGGATCCACAGCAGCCAGAGCCTTCAAGGCCTCATCCAAAGCGACCAAGTCCACATCCTGCGTCTCTGTCACGGCCAACGCTTCGTCCAACTGGAGCGGCCGGATTTCGCCGCCCCGCTTCATAGCCCGGCGAGACCGAGCCCAATCCACCAGAATCCGCCGCATCACTCGGCCGCACACGGCAAGAAAATGAATTCGATTTTGCCAATTGGCATGCGCAGAATCCACCAGCCGCACGTAAGCCTCATTAACCAGCGCCGTAGTCTGAAGGGTGTGACCGGGCGACTCATAAGCCATGTACTGCCGCGCCATCCGGTGCAGCTCGTCGTACACGATGGGCATGAGCTTCTCGAGCGCGCTCTCGTCGCCCTCGTTCCAGGCCCGCAGCAGTTGCGTTACTTGGCTTGTGGACGACCCCATGATGGAATCCCTCTGCCCTGCCTTAAAACTCTTGACAAACGGTGGGTGCTCCCCCGGGGCGATCGCCCGTGCGCGTATATTATCGCCCTTTGCTAAGCCGGTTCAATAGATTTTTCCCACAGCGGACGATCGAGGTATTACCTCCTTCGTCTCTCTTGGCCAGAGATTTCTTTCCGCCTTTGCGGATTTTCGTCTCCCGTTTCCGCTTAACAGGATGAGGGCAACTGAATTCAAAACGGATCTCAAAATGGAGACCCCGGACAGTGCTTTGAAGGAGGTTTATTATGTCTACGCCGTCGCAATGGGTAATGACCGGAGGAGGCGCGTTTAACGGATTCGATGCCTTTTCACCAGATCCCGCGTGCTCCAAACAGGACGACTTTGGAGGCGATTGGGCAGATAACTGGAAAACCTTGGAACCAATCCAAGCCGAGCAAGATGTGCAACACGTCGATCTTCCTGAAAAGCTAAGACAACTTATCAAATTCTGTTGGAAGAGCGCGACCCCGATGAAATCCGAGCGTGGGCACCTGGGAAGGGTTCAGATCGGAGGGGGGCAGAGAGCAGTTCAACACGACGCCAGGCTGAATGCTGTTCAAGGTAGTTTTATGCCTAACTCGTACGCGGCGAGAACCGCCCCTTACGTGAAACAGGTTCAACCTCTTTCGCCCGGGAAGGTAACCATTACCTCTGACGTGAATAGGCACTTGCAGGGAGTTCCCACCGACTGGAAGACGCATGATCAACTCACCCGGGTGTCTGCCTATACTCTCCGGGGAGACACGCGAGATCCAGAAACGGTCAAGGGCCACAGGGGTTTCCAGCCGCCAATAACAAGAACAGATAAGTATTATGTTGACACTGTTATCTACCCTGAGTTTAACGGGTACATGCAGAGGCGGTTTGGAACGGAAGTCTCGAAGGATGATTTCGATAGGGCGCTCGTTTATACATGTTGTGAGGATGAGAGGAGATTACTCAATAATTTCTTTGTCTGGCGGGGACTGGTGGAACGCGAAGCGTACCATGCAGGCAGGATGCTGGCCAGCGAAACCCTGAAAGGGTACATTTCCACCACCAGGTCCGTTAAGGTCGCGAAATCCTTTGCCAAAAAAAATGGCTGGGTCTATGTCCTCCTCGTCAAAGGCGGCTTTGTCATTCCCGACAAGGGGTCACATTATTGGACGGAAGAATTCGGCGAACAGGAAATTGCATTTCCGGGAGCGGTGCCATGGGAGGGCGTCTTCGGCTTTAGGCACTTGGAACAAAACAGCTCAAAATTTACTGGACCTGTGTACCTCCGGAAAGGCTTTAAGTTCCGCAACCCCAAGGCGTTCACGCAAGTCTTCGAATTGCTGAGCGGCAAGAAACAGCATTCCAAGAAATAGTGGCAGGCTGGCGCCGAGCGCCGCGCTACGATTTAGGCCGAGGAAAACGGTCCCTGGGAAAACGGTCCCTGGTACCGTTTCTCCCATTAAGAACAGTGACGGGTGGCAGCCCGATGTCCGGAGTCCGAAGTTAGAGGCCTCAAGAGCAGGCAGGAGGGGCACTCAGCCGCGTGGGGCGCGAACGGGCTTGGGCTTCTTGGCACGGCGTGGGGCGCGGTGGGTCGGCTGCACCGCCTTGTCAGGCTGAAGGTCCGAAGGAACGTTTGTCCGGGCAAGCTGCAAGAGCAAACGCAAGGCTTGATTGACCGACGCTGAATCGGCGAACGCTTGGGCGACATCGGGATCCAGAAACACCACATTCGTGCCGGCGCGGTAAGCCTCATAATGTTTCCCACGAACGCCGTGGGAGAAGTCGTACTCGGGTCGAATCTCGTCGTTATCGTTTTGGTGAACGTGTTGATTCATACTGTCTCCGCTCTCGGGGAGTCGCTGCACGGGCGTTAATGATACGGGTCCGGCCTTGGCGTTCAGTGTACGCCACAACGAGCAGGCGTCCTGATGCCGACTGGCCCATGCTGAGAAATCGGAATTCGTCCTCCGAGTGATCTGGGTCGGCAATCGCGAGTTCCAGCGGGTCGCCGAACACCGTCATCGCTTCGGAGAACGTGACGCCGTGCTTCGCAACGTTTGAATCCGCTTTCTTGGCGTCTCATTCAAATTCCATGACTCGATTCGTGTGACCAGGAGTCTTGATGCAGGCATCTCAACCCTTAGTGTACCGCAACTGCAAGCCGGATGCTCTCTAAGAACAATGACGCAGGCTGGCGCAGAACCATGTTCTTGGGGGTCTGCGATTTCCGGAAGGGACTTGAGGGAACAAGAAGTCCGGAGTCCGGAGTCCGAAGCCATGAGGACAGTGGTTAGTGGCTAGTGGTTAGTGGCGAGAGGCGAGAAAAGCGCGACGCGGGATACGGGTTACGCGGCACGGCACGGGGAATTGGAGATGGCAGATTCAAAATTCAAGAACGGCGAGGTCGCGATGAAATCGTGATGAATTCCCCCGCCGCTACAGCAAACTGAGTCCCGCAACTCGCAACACGCGCGGTTTTCCCGTATCCTGAAGGCGATGGAAATACACTTCACCCCTGACGTGGAAAAGAAGCTCAACGACCTCGCGGCGCAGGGCGGACGCGGGCCCGACGAGCTTCTGCAAGATGCCTTGGCCGGATATTTCGACGAGCTGGTGCAAACGGGGGACATGCTCAACAGCCGCTATGACGAGCTGAAAAGCGGCCGGATAAAACCCATCGATGGTGAAGAAGCCTTTGCCCGGCTGAAGGCCAAAACCCAAGCACAGCGCAAACAACCAGCATGAGCAGCAGCTAGGCGCTCCACCTGGAAGCCTACGCCGACCTCGACGATATCCGCTATTACCTTGCCGAGGAAAACCCGGACGCAGCCGATCGGGTCATCTCGGAAATTTTTGACACCCTTCGCCGGCTCGTAGCTTTTCCCCATCAAGGCCACCGCCGCCCGGACTTCACCTCGCGCCCCCTGCGGTTCATTCTGGTGTGTGAATACCTGATTGCCTACGCACCCGAGGAAAAACCCTTGTGGGTTGTCGCGGTGATGCACGCGCGCCGCAACCCCCGCATCATGGCCGCAATCCTGAGAGGTCGGGAGTATACGTAGCGCATGCCTCTGCGGTGTGAGGTTGGCGGCATTTCGCACTGGTAAGAACAGTGGCCAGTGGTTAGTGGCGAGTGCTGAGAGCACTATAAATGCATCGCCGCAGCCTGAAGATTCACACCTCATCCCACGGGCTGAGGAGAACGACGCCGAGGCCGGCGAAGTCCTTGACGTTCCGCGTCACGAGGGTTAGGCCGTGCTCAAGGGCGGTCGCGGCAATCATACCGTCCGGGGCACTCAGGGGCCGGCCCGCCAACTCACGCCTTCCGCCCAGTCGGCCCCAACGCGCCGCAATGGCCTGCGTCACCGGCAGAACACGCCCCGGAAACAAGAGACTCAAGTGGCGCTCAAGCGAGGCTTCCAAGCGGGCTCGACGCGCGGCATCCTGCATGGTCGTGAATCCCGTCTCCAGTTCGCCAATACTCACGACGCTCAGAAACAACACGCCCAAATCCTGAGCCGCCACCCAGTTCTGGACTTTGGGTTCCGGCCGCGGCCGCATCTACTCCGAAAGAATATTGGTGTCGAAAAGAAAACCGCCGTTCACGACAGGTCCACCGGACGTGCGGTCGAGGGGTTGCGGCTGAACATCCGATCGATTTCTTCGTCGCTCAGCAAACCACGGATTTCGGCGACGGCATCGATCAGCGCTTGCCCGGTCCGGCGCTCCGGCGGAGTCGCCGCCGTCTCTGGTTCCGGCAGCGCATCGAGCGCCTTCGTGAGGAGATCGTCGAGGTCGTTGAATTGACCGCTTTGGAGGTGGCGCTGGATACGGGCTTCGGTTTCCGGTCGTGTAATCTCAAGGGTCATGGGCGCCTCCCGGTCAAAAAGGTGTCCACATCCACCCTACCTCGGCAAAAGGGAGCGGTCAAGCGGAGAAAAGCCACCACCCGCGCGTCCGGCATTTCGCGGGTCAGCTCAGACGGGACGTTGGCCTCAACCAGATAGCCCTTCACAGGTTGATATCCCGGCCGGTGTCCCTGTCGCGCTCAAAATCCAGATTAGGGAAAACGGTTCCTGGTACCGTTTCCCCCTGGGGCCGGTGGGCGAATTGGTGAATTCGAATTTCTGGTAGAAACCTCTGGCGCCCTCGCTAGGCGCGGACTCTTTCCTCGGCAACGTAGCGCTTCACGGCGATCGATTTCTCCTCGCGGCGGGCCTGGGCCAAATCGTAGGCAAGCTGCATGCGCATCAGGTGCTCCATCTTCGGCCCGAATGCCTTTTCGACGCGCAAAGCCATGCCGCGAGTAAGCGCTACCCTCTCATTGAGCAAGGCGGAAAGCGCCTGCCTCCCGACATGAAGCACCTTGGCCGCTTCGGTCACGGTTAGGCCCAACGGTTCGATCACTTCGCGGCGGATCAGCCCGCCCACATGCGGGGGATTCTTCATCGACATGATTCGAAACACCTCCATTAGTGGTAGTCAACCAGGTCAATATCCAACGCGTCGCCTTCCTCAAACCGAAAGATCACGCGCCAGTTGCCGGTGACGGTGACGCTCCAGAAACCCTTAAGGCCGCCCTTGAGCGGGTGCAGCTTCCACCCGGGAAACAACCCGACGTCCTGCGGCTCTGCCGCTTCGTCGATCGCCAGCAGGATGTCTGCGATCTTCTCCACCAGGGCAGGGGGAAGGCCCCTGGCTTCACCTACCTCGTAAAGCCGCTTCAGGCCACGATGCCGAATCGACCGAATCGCCATTCCCACCCATTATCGCCTGTCGCGCGACGCGCGTCAACCGTTATTCGTGCAGCGGGTGGAAACGGGGTCAGAGGTGGCGGGAAGGCTCTTACCGCCCGATCACGAGTCGCCTGCCGGCCGGCATTTCGTCCTTGCCGCCCCTTTGGCATACTCCGCCTGACTGTGGCTATGGGAGTGGGGACAGTCCGCGCGCTTTTTTACATTTTCCGCTTGACAAATCCAGCGATGTATGCTAGCCTATAATCGTTGTCATTTTGTCGACACATTGTCGCAGGCGGGCGCCGGGATGGCATGATGGGAAAGGAAAAGCAGGATGGTCCGCGGGCACTCGCGAGAGAGTGGCTTCGCAAAAACAAAAAATAGTATGATCGAAGCCAGTATGTTATTGAAAACAAAGAGAGGCTTTCAGAAACGAACTCAAAACGAACCCCAAATTGAGCGCTCAAATGCGTGAAATAGAACCAAAATTCGACCTTTTTGACATCGCCCACGTTGGGGCGGGGAACTGGATCGTGGGGGATGCGGTAGGGACCGATATTGCCCGACTGGGGAAAACCCGGGGGGACCGCGAGAGAATCCAAGAATGCCGGGAACAAAGCCAAGAAGTGGCTGAAAACAAAGCACATCACTTTTTTGAATGCTGCGAATGATGCGCGTTTTGCGTGCAATTTAGCACAAGACAGGGCCTGAAAGGAGCAAAATCTGCGCATTTTGCGCAAGTGAAGCCAGAAAAAGGCGAGGCCAGAACAGTGACACAAAGTCGGCTATATCCCGGCGGGCTAAGCTCCGATGTACTTGGCATAGACGGTGCGCGCGACGGCCGGGTCGTGCGTGCCTTTGACGATGGCGCGGCCGTCGGAGAAGACCGTCAATTCGTAGGCATCGACTGCGAAGACGAGCAGGAACTCGTTGGCGCGCACCCGGCCGAACGGTTCGAGGCGGGCCCTCAACTCCGCGAGATCCAACTGCCGCGGCGCCGCCGCGTGAATCTGCACGGAATCTCGTCCGCAAAGGCTGGTGTGGGTTGGCCCGGTCCGGTTGAGGTAGGCAAACTCTCTAGCCCCGCAAACCCGGCACTGCGGGTCTTTGCGCGGCCGGATTTCCTGGAGCTGGTTCTTCCAGATGTCGTAGGCGAGCATCGCTCCGTGCAACTCGTGGCGCCGGCCCAGCAGGATTTTCAGCGCCTCCGTTACCTGAATGGCCGCCACCCAGGAGACCGCCGGGCTGATCACTCCCACCGTGTCGCAGGTGTCGTGCGCGCCTTCGGGCGCATCGGGAAACAGACAGGCCAGGCAGGCCGTGCTCTCCGGAAGGATCGTCATGGTCATGCCGTAGCTGGCCACCACGGCGCCGTAAACCCAGGGTAAACCGTGTTTCACTGCGACCTCGTTCAGCAAGTAGCGCGCTTCGAAGTTATCCGTGCCGTCCAAAACCACCTGGAAACCGCTGACGAGTTTTTCGATGTTGCGGTTGTCCACATCTTCAACCACGCCCTCGACTTTGGCTTCGGAATTGATCTGGTTCAGCTTGCGCGCTGCGGCAATGGCTTTCGGCAATCGCTCGTGGGCGTCCGCCTCGTCGAAAAGGATCTGACGTTGCAGGTTTGACTCTTCGACGAAGTCGCGATCCACGATGCGCAGCGTTCCCACGCCGGAGCGGGTGAGGGCGTTGGCCTGGGCAGTGCCGAGCGCTCCGCAGCCCAGAATTACTGCCCTGGATTCGAGCAGCTTCTTCTGCCCTTCCGCGCCGATGGGCGGGAACAGAATCTGACGGGAGTATTTTTCGCGGTTCATGCTGGGGTTCGAAGCGCAGCCCTTGTGGTTGCGCAGGCCGGCCGCGAGGACCGCCCCTACAGATGATTCTCTCACACTTTGCCGTCTGGGCAACCCTACCGTGGGCCTGGCGACCTCGCACCCAGGCAGAAAAAACTCTGGACGCACACGGCCTGCGGAGCGATGATTAAGGCCACCTGAATGCCCAGCGGCGGGGAACGCTGCCCGGATACTGCGCCCGGGCCCGGCCTCCTGCCCAATGAACGGCGAGATGACTGAGCCAATACCTTTCGCACAAGAACGCCGATTGATGGTCGAAATCCAACTGCGGAACCGGGGCATCCGAGACCCAAGGGTCCTGGATGCAATGCTGCACGTGCCGCGCCACGAGTTTGTCCCTTCGAGTTTGATAAAGGCTGCTTACGATGATCGGCCGTTACCTTTGGGTGACGCGGAGACCATCTCACAACCCTACATTGTTGCCGCCATGACCGAAGCAGCCCGCGTGCAACCCGGAGACAAGGCCCTGGAAGTGGGGACGGGGAGCGGGTACCAGGCGGCGATCCTGGCCTATTTGGGCGCGAGAGTTTACAGCGTGGAACGTAACGCGGCGCTCGCGGAAACGGCACGCGAGCGCCTGGCACGCCTCGGGTACGACGGAGTGGAAGTCATGGTGGGTGATGGAAGCGAGGGCTACCCGGCTGCTGCGCCTTATGCCGTCATCATCGTCACTGCCGCCGCGCCCGCTGTGCCGTCCGCCTTGCTCGAGCAACTTGCGGAAGAAGGCCGCCTGGTGATTCCGGTCGGAGACCTCCGCCGTCAGGACCTTCTCCTCAACGTCAAACAGGCGGGAGAAGTGAAGACTCGAATCCTCGACCCTTGCCAGTTCGTGCCACTGGTCGGCAAGGCCGGCTGGCCCGAAAATGAATGGCGGCTGATGTAAGTGCGTTTTTTTCTTGACTCGCATTCAACCGGATTTTATTATCACGGTAGCTAGAAAGGAGGTGATCCATGTCGATAGAAAGTAACCTTAGCGAGGGTGCTGAGGCTTAAGGCGTCAAGCACGTGCCCACTTGTGGGAACCTCTCGCTAGCGACAGAGGGTTAGTGGCAAGGGCGCTGTGCGGCGCCTCTCCCCGACGAAGGAGGGAGAAAAGCCAAACCCAATCAGTATCCCGGGCCCCTGGTCGTGCGGTCGGCGCATGGCCAGGGGCTTTTCGTTTGGGC
>Ga0326727_10003933_pt1 | contig 46079 bp, 39 predicted proteins | sample MB2enrmetagenome_FD_207643 | JGI IMG/M metagenome (GOLD analysis project Ga0326727, IMG submission 207643) | Lab enriched peat soil microbial communities from McLean, Ithaca, NY, United States - MB29MY | ecosystem: Environmental > Terrestrial > Soil > Wetlands > Peat | place: USA: New York... | reverse complement strand
ATGCGATAGCGGGGTGGTTCTTGAACTGATTCAGTGTGAACCAGGCGCTCAGCTACAGAAGTAAACGCAGCGGCCAGCGGCGATGAATGTGCCGGTTTCCAGGCGATAAAGACTACCGTTACCGCCGCGCTTTCGGCTTTTGAAAAACTATCGAGATAAGGAGCAATACGCAGACAAGCCAGAGGTTTCTGGCACGGGTCGAACGAGGGTCTTCTTGCGGATCATTTCGAAGCTAACCTGTATAGCCAGAGCAGGACCCCATGTCAAGGCCCGATATAACTCGATAAAATCGAGGCACATCAGTATTTTTACCCTGAGCTGCTATATTTACAACTCAAGCCGCAAATTACGAACTGCGAGCCAGAAGTTCTGCTTGGGACTTTGACACTGGAATGAACCGTACTCGATATTCTAAAATGATTGCTTGGCTTGCAGTGCATCTACCACCGGTGGCCAAAACACAGAAAAGGAAACCCCATCTCATGAAGCTCCCTCGGCATGCGGAAATCTGGCTTAAGCCATATTTAATGGATCGCTTACTGAAGAGTCTGCGGCCCCGGAAGCCGAAGCGCGCCTGGGTTGCAATCGCCGATCACTTTGAGCCGCTGAGGAGGGGCGCATCCGTTGAAATCGCGTCAGGCCGCGTCGCATTGTGGCGCGAGAAGTGGCCGCGCATAGCAGATGACGCTCCCCGGGACGCCGCGGGCCAGTGTCCACAGTACAGCTTCTTTTACCCGCAAGAAGAGTACCGGCGCGATCTGCTCGAGGGGATAGCAGAGATGGTTCGCCTGGGCATCGGCGACGTGGAAGTGCATTTGCATCACGACAACGAACAGCGCGACTCCTTCATTCGAAAGATTACTGATTACTGCCGCCGCCTGACTTGCGATCATGGGTTGCTGCGCCAGCAGGAGGGCCGCACCGTCTTCGGCTTCATCCATGGCAACTGGGCGCTGGATAACTCGAGCCCGGACGGCAAGTGCTGCGGCCTCAACGGCGAGATCGCCTTGCTGCGCGATCTCGGATGCTATGCCGATTTCTCCATGCCGTCTCTACCCTCGGCGACCCAGGGGCGCATAGTGAACCAAGTCTATTGGTGCACGAATAACCCCGACAATCGTCCCAAGTCCTTCGACCGCGGTATCGAAGCCACCGTTGGCGGTGGTAGACGTGGAGACCTGCTGATGATTACCGGGCCGCTCGGCTTGCGCTTTAACGAACGGCTAATGCCGCGTCTCGAAACAGGAGAGATTTCCGTCAACGATATGCCGACGCCATCGCGGGTGCGCCGATGGTTCGATTTGGCTCCTACCATTGGCGAAGATATCTTCCTTAAGCTGCATACTCACGGCGCGGCGGAGTGGAATCTAGGGCCGCTGTTGAACGGCGGGCTTGTCAACCTTTTCGACAGGCTAGCAGAAGAGGCTGACCGCAGAGGCGTCGAAGTGCACTGGGCAACGGCCTGGCAGATGTACCAGGCTGCCGACTCGCTGATGCGGCCCGGCGCGGAGGCATGCCAATCCTGAGGATTGCCGATGAAGTTTGCATTCTCATTGAGGCGCTGAACTCAATGCCATGCCTGCCGCAACGCTAACTTCCTCATCTTCGGAAGAGTCCAAGAGGTTCAACGACCTCAGTGCGGGCGATGATGCGATACGGCGGCATGATTCTTGTGCGAGGCTTTGAGGGGGAGCCTGGTGAGATCGAGTATGGTCTGGCCGCTGGCTATCATCTGAGCTAATGCCGATGGCGCTGGATTTTGTGCGATTACGAGCGCGTCGGAGGACGAAATTAACTCATCGAGGCTGCGCGTCAGAAGCCTGCCAATGTGAGGCAGCGCAGAAACCACGAAGCTGAGATTGCTGCCGTAAATCTCATCGAGCTGAATGTGCGGGTCATGGATTTTCACTGCCCTGCCCTTGCCGATCAGATGCTCGATCATGGTGATCACCGGGCTCTCGCGAAGATCGTCGGTGTCTTCCTTGAAGGCCAGGCCGAAGATGCCGATTCGCTTCTCCGGCAGTTCGAGCGCCTCGTGAATGCTGCGCCGGAGATGCTCGTCGTTGGAGGGCAGAACCGACTCCAGCAATGGCAACTTCAGATCGAGCCGGGAGGCGCGAAAGGTGAGCGCGCGCAGGTCTTTGGGCAGGCACGATCCGCCAAACGCGAAACCAGGCTTGAGATAAGCCGGCGAGATATTCAGTTTTGTGTCCCGGCACATGGCCGCCATGACCTGATCGGGGTTGACGCCGAGGCTGGAGGCGAGAGAGCCAATCTCGTTTGCAAATCCGATCTTCAGAGCGTGAAAAGCGTTGCAGGCGTACTTGATCATTTCCGCAGCGCGCAACGAGACGATAGAGACCTCGCCAGGAAGGCCGGCGTACAAATTGGCTACGGCTTGCGCGGCTTCATCCGTACTACCGCCAACCACCAGCAGAGACGGCTCCATAAAATCCTTCACGGCAGTGCCTTCCCGGAGAAACTCCGGATTGGAGACGATCTCCACATCGGTTGTGTGGGCGAAGACGCTCTCCAGAAGGTTCTCGCAGGTTCCCGGAAAGACGGTGCTGCGCACGGTGACGATCAAGGGCTTTGTCCTGGGCCGAAGCAGGACAGAGATATCGTCGCAAACCCGGCGGAGATGGCTGAGGTCGATATTCCCATTGGCCTGCGAAGGAGTGCCGACGCAAAGCATCACAACATCCGCCGCGAGAAGAGAATCTTCGTCGAGTGCGCCGGCCTTTAACCGCCCCTCGACAACATTTCTTTGGATAAGGTTCTTCAGCCCGGCTTCGAAAAATGGAGAATGCGCGTTGCGGACTGCTTCAACTTTATTAATGTCGCGGTCAACCCCAAATACGTTGTGACCGATTTCAGCCAGACACGCGGCGCTCACGCAGCCAACGTATCCCAGGCCCATTACGACTACGTTTTGCTTACTATTCATGCTGTTCGACTTGACCTCATTCGAGGGTAGTTTATCATGAGTTAGTGGATGTCGATAAAGCAGCCGCTCCGCCAATTTTCTGGCGAGGAGTCAATTCGCAACAATGAAGATTCTTTGGATCTGTCCATTTTTTCTGCACCCCACCGATCGCGGCGCTCGAATTCGCACCCTCGGCACGCTAAAAGAGTTGCACAAGCGGCATGAGATTCATTTCGCCGCGCTCATCGACCCTCGAAATCGTGAGGGTCTGCAAAGAAGTTCGGAGTACTCCAGCCGTTACATTTACGTGGAACATTCCGCGCCCCACAGAGGGTCTCTCGGGATTATTCCCCAGCTCGCAAGCAGCATTGTGAACCCAATTCCGTTGGGAGTATTCCGTTATTCCTCAAGAAAGCTCAGGCATAAGATCGATGCTTTGATTGCCGCCGAGCATTACGATTCCATCGTCTGCGACCTTCTTTTCTCAGCTCCGAATCTCACCAGCCTGGGACAGAGTGTGCTGTTTCAGCATAATGTCGAGACAACCATCTTGCAACGGCAAGACAAGCACAGCCGTTCCCTCCTGAAGAAGCTCTTCCTTCAAATGCAGGCCAGAAAGACGGAGGCTTATGAAAGGAAGATATGCCGGATGGCGAAGCACGTAATTGCGGTTTCAGAGATCGACGCATCGAGAATGAAACGCATGTTTGGAATTGAGACCGTCACCAGTGTCCCGACGGGCGTCGATGTGGAATACTTTGCGCCCCGTGGCGCCGCTTCTCCTATCTCGGACATCGTCTTCAGCGGATCCATGGATGCGATGCAAAATGCGGACGCGGTCTTGTATTTCCTCACCGAGGTGCTTCCCTTGATCCGTGACCGGCTGCCCGGTGCGACTTTTACCATCGCGGGGCGCTCGCCCGACGCCAGCGTGCTCAAGGCGGCGCAGGGACTTAGCGGCGTATACGTCACCGGCAGTGTTGAAGATATGCGGCCATATCTCTGGGGAGCGAAGATTTCCATCGTACCCTTGCGCATCGGCGGAGGAACACGATTGAAGATATATGAGTGTATGGCGGCAGGAGTCCCTATTGTCTCCACGACGGTGGGCGCGGAGGGGCTGAGTTATAAGGACGGCGAGGACATCGTCATGGCCGACGATCCGGGCGACTTTGCCTCTGCCTGCGTTCGCCTGCTCACCGACGATGCAGCACGGCACACCATCGCGCACAACGCGCTCAAGCATGTGCAAAGCAAATTCTCTTGGCAAACTGTAAGCCGCGAGTTCGAGGCTATCCTCGAGAACAACCGGATTCTTTCCAACCAGGATATTCCTAAGCTAGAACGATGAAGATTGCAGTCGTCACCCGATATTTCCCTAGTTCGGCGGAGCCCTGGCAAGGGCGGTCGGCCTATCAGACGCTACGCGTGCTTGCTCGCAAGACCGATCTGCGCGTTTTCTATCCCAATGCGAGTTATCCTTCTTTACTTAAGCCACGCAGCCGGAGTTATGGCAAGCTTGACGCCTCTTACAGCCCTCCTGGCGTGCAAACGAGTTACTACGACTTTCCCGCGCTGCCCCTGCTCTCTCGCCCATTTAATGGATGGATGGCTGCCCGCGCTCTGCTGCCGCACGTACGCCGGTTTGCGCCCGACCTGATATTCAGTTGTTTTCTTTATCCGGACGGATATGCCGCGCTCAGGATCGGCAAGGCTCTCGCGGTTCCTGTGGTGGCCATGAGCATTGGCTCCGACATCAACAGGATCGGCGATCCCATCTCGGCAATGCATACGCGCACCGTTTTGCGCGAGGTCGATTTTCTGGTCACGGTCAGCGGCGATCTGCGCATGAAGGCCGTAGCCATGGGCGCCCCGGAGGAGAAAACCCGCGCCGTCGTCAACGGTTGCGACCTCTCTGTCTTCCATGTCAGGGACCGTATTGAGGCAAGGCGGGAGCTAGGCATCGACCCAGATTCGCAGGTTGTCCTCTACATCGGGCGCATGGACGTAAAGAAAGGCCTTCGTGAATTGGTCGAAGCGGCGGCTTTGCTGCGTCCGCAGCGCGCGAACCTGCACGTGTATCTGATTGGCGAGGGACCGGACAGGCCTCTCATCCTGAGCGCTATTCAGGCTCACACCGCCGCCGGCTACATCCACGCACTGCCCGGGTGCGCCTTCGACGAGGTTGCTGTCTGGATGGCGGCAGCCGATCTGGTCACCCTGCCGAGTTATATGGAAGGCTGCCCCAACGTGGTGCTTGAGGCGCTGGCCAGCGGCAGGCCCGTGGTTGCCACAAATGTCGGCGGCATCCCGGAGGTCCTGAGTGAAGAGTGCGGAATGCTCGCCGGGTAAACTGGCTCAGGCACTTGCTTCAGTACTCGACAAGTCCTGGAACGCCCAGGCCATCTCCGCGCACGGCAGCAGAAGTTGGGAGACGGTTGCGGCAGAGTTGCTGGAGATCTTCGCTTCGCTGGTGCGCGCCCGCGCGAAAGGCAGCGAATGATAAATCTGCGCAAAGCCAGCCGTGCTCTCAACCGCTTGCTCGCGGCCATCGGACTCATCACCGTGCTGGTGATCTGCACACCCATCGTCTCGTGGTGGGCACAGGCCTATTCCGGCCCCATCGAGCAGCCCAAGGGCGACGTTCTAATCCTGCTCAGCGCCGCGGCCGACGACAAGTTTGGCGGCATCTCTTACTCGTCCTACTGGCGCGCGCGCCAGGCGCTTTTCGCCTGGCAAACGGGAGGCTTCAGAAAGATCGTGATCTGCGGCGGCGGCAGCCCCGGCATCCTCAACTTCCTGATTGCCGACGGCATTCCCCGCGAAGCCTTCGTTACCGAGGGGAGATCCGCCAGCACGCGCGGAAACGCCATCGAGACGGCGCGCCTGATCCAAACCCTGCCCGGCAAGAAGGTTCTGCTCACCAGCGACTTTCACATGTACAGGGCGCTTCGCGTCTTCCGCAAAGAGGGCATCGAAGCCGCACCCATGGCCGTACCCGATGTGCTTCACTCCACCGAGCAATGGAGTGGGCGCTTCTCCGCATTCGAGACCATGCTGGCCGAATCCGCCAAGATCGCCTACTATGCCGTTCGCGGCTGGATATAAGAGGACGACGCACTCCGGGCCTACATCGGCTCGGCTTTCTTCGGCGGCGTCCAGTCGTGGGCCGGAAGTTCCGTCGAAGCCTTGATGCTTGCCTCGGGCGGCGTCCCCGATAACCCACCCACTTGAGAGTTCTGCAACTTGTAGAGCAGCGATCGGTAGCTGATGTTGAGCCATTTGGCCGTCTTGCGGCGACTCCAGCCATTCGCCTCCAGAACCTTCAGAATAATCTGCCGCTCCAGATCCTGCGTAGCGGCCTTGGTGATCTCTTTCAGCGAGATGGGGCTGGACAGATCGATTTCAGTGTTCAGGCGGGTCGAACCAGCGTGGACAGACGCAACCAGGTCCGCCCCCAAGACCTCCTCGCTGCCAATCAGAACATAGCCGCGAATCATGTTTTCCAGTTGCCGTATGTTACCCGGCCAATCATACCGCTGCATGAGGCGCATCACCTCGCGCGAAAGCGGCTTCTGAGTGTGACGAAACGCCTTCGAGTGCAGCTCGAGAAAGTAGTCGATCAGCATCGGCAGGTCCATCGTACGCTGACGCAGCGGCGGCAATTCAATGGTCACGGCGTTGATGCGGAACAAGAAGTCCAGCCGGAAGCTTCCATTCTCGGCTTGTTGCCGCAAGCTTTGGCTGGCCGCGCTGACCAGCCGGGTGTTGACAGTTCTCGACTCTTGCCCTCCGACGCGCATGAAGCTGCCATCCTGAAGCATTTGCAGCAATTTGGCCTGCACGGATAAATCCAGGTCGCCAATCTCATCCAGAAACAGGGTGCCCATATGCGCCAGTTCCACGCGACCGCGCTTGGTCGCATAAGCACCGGTAAATGCTCCTTTTTCATAACCGAAGAGTTCCGACTCGATCAGGGTATGTGGAATTGCGGGGCAGGCCACCTTGACCCAGGCGCCCTTGGAGCGATTCGAGTTAGCGTGCAGCAACTTGGCAAAGATCTCCTTGCCCGTCCCGCTCTCGCCCTGCAACAGCACCGGAACGGTCGTCTCGGCAACCCGTTCCAGCTTCTCGCGAGCCGCGGCCATTTGGGGTGATCGTCCGAAGATCACCTCAATCGGAGGCAGGTCGCGGATATCGACAGATTCAGTTGAGCGCGCCAGAGGCATAATCCGTCCGAACACAGAAAACGATCCATAAGATCAGCAGCAACTCATTGGCCAAACAAAAATACCTTATAGTAACTAGAAAAATACACTATAGTAACAACGGCTGGCTATCGGGATAATAGTGGGACAGATTTGACGATGCCGGTTACTGATTGCGACACCGACGTATGTAAATTTTTGCACACAAGTGCGAATCAATTACCACTTTTCAATGGTACTATGAGGATCAAGCGTTATTTGTTTTCTTTCTTTGAGGGAGTGAATCTCCCCTTCCCTCTTGACGAATTATGGTCCCCAGACCGGGCGGAGTTTGTTCTTCAAGCCTCTGCAACTCACCGCAAGGATGGTTCAAACGTCTTCGTCCTGGCATCAGGTAAGGAAAGTTGTCTCCCATCATACGGTTTATCAGGAAGAGGAAAAACCGGGATGGTGAGCAATCCACCAGGAGTGCATGTGAAGACGCAGTGTATGCGTAAACCCCAAATCGCGGCTCTTGACGCGGATTCCGCGATCCTGAATTATCTGCATCGCATTCTCGCCGACCGCTACAGCGTGAACCTGTTTACCGGGGCCGCGGAGCTGATTGGGAGCCTGAATGAATCTCCCGCGCCCGATCTGCTCCTGCTGGACTGGCACATTGCCGAAGACGGCGCCGGGCAGAATGCGCTTGGCCTGCTTACAAAATTACGCGCCTCCCACCCATCGCTTCCCATCATTCTGCTTACCTGTTCAGCTGATTTGAATGAAGTCGTAGCGGCCACTCGCATGGGCGCCACGGACGTGATTCTCAAGCCATTTAGAAAAGCCGACATCGATCTCTCAGTACAGCTATGGCTCAAGGAGGGCGGCAAGCAACTTTCCATCGACGAGGAGGAGATCCTGGAGATTCCCCTCGATGCGGACACCTCCTTTGTCAGAGCCTGCAAACGCATGCGGGAGATCGAATCCCAGTGCAGACTGGTGGCGCGAGCCGACATACCAGTCCTCATCCTGGGAGAGAGCGGCACCGGCAAGGAAGTGGCGACCCTGTTCATTCACATGATGTCGACGCGCAGCCAGCGCAGTTTCATGAAAGTGAATTGCGCGGCCATGCCCGCCGATCTGCTGGAGAGTGAACTCTTTGGTTATGAGCCCGGCGCGTTTACCGGGGCGATCAAGTCCAAGCCCGGCAAGTTCGAGATTTGCAATGGCGGCACCATCTTCCTGGATGAAATTGGCGAGATGCCGGCTGTCTTGCAGGCCAAACTTCTGCAGGTTCTTCAAGACGGAAGTTTTTCCCGCCTGGGCAGCCGGACCAGCGTTAAAGTCGATGTGCGCGTGATTGCCGCGACCAACATTGACATCAAGGCAGCGATCGCGCAGAAGACCTTTCGCGAAGACCTTTACTACCGCCTGAATGGTTTTACCCTGAAGATGCCGCCACTACGCGAGCGCGTTGAGGAGATTCCCATCCTGGCCCGCCACTTCATGCGCAAGGTGGCCGACAAGTACGAGTGTTCTCCTTTGCCGATTTCGCCTGCCCTCATGCAGGCTCTCAACAGCTATTCATGGCCGGGCAATCTTCGGGAACTCGAGAATACGATCAAGCGCTACCTCATCCTGGATGATGAGCATGCCATTATTGACGAGTTGACTACCCGGCCAGGCACGGAATCACCGTCGCCGGGCGGAGAAGACACCGGCGGCAACGGAAGCCTGAAGCACCTCGTGCGGAGTTTGAAAGGCGGCGCGGAATCCGCCGCCATCGCAAGAACATTGGAGAGTACCGGATGGAATCGAAAGGCAGCGGCAAGCGACCTGCAAATCAGCTACAAGGCACTGCTGTACAAGATCAAACAGTACAATCTCGTGTCGCCGCAAAAGCAGCACACTCCAAACCTGGAGCGCAAGGCATAAGCGCGGCGGCGAGCAGCCCTGATTCGCCCAAGCCGGAAAAGGTTGTGATCCAGCTCGGATCAAAGACCATCAAAGGGTACCTCGAATGCCTGGCCGGGAAGACCGTTGAAGAGTTGTTGAGCAATGCTTCCCAAACGCCGCCCGAGACCTTCCGGGTACGCAGTTTCGAAACGAATACCGTCAAGGAGATATTAGCCAAAGATATCAAGGCGGTCTTCTATGTAAACAGCTTCGAGGGAAACGCGGATCACGAGCATTTGAATTTTCATTCCCGCGCGCCCATCGTCCATGGAATCTGGATGCGGCTGCAATTTCTGGATGGCGAAGTCATGGAGGGCATCGTCTACAACTCACTTCGCTATCTTGTCGATCCGGGCTTCTTTCTGCTGCCCACCGACCCCGACAGCAATAACCGGCTGGTGTATGTACGCAAGAACTGGCTTGCCGATCACCGCATCCTGGGCATGCGCAAACTCCAAGCGCCGGCCGCGCCCTCCACTGACTAGAAGAAATCAGGCCGCTGCTTAAAACGCGGCCGAGGGAAATCTCCTCCTCCCTGCCGCAGCCAGCGTAGCGAGCGCAGCCGAATTTAGTCGACCAGTTCGACGAGCAGAACCTGCTCGTCGTTGTCGACCTCCTGGAACTTGACCTCGATGATCTCGCGTCTGCTGGTGGGCACGTGCTTGCCGATGTACGTGGCTTCGATGGGCAGCTCGCGATGACCGCGGTCGATGAGCACGGCCAGTTGCACGCGGCGCGGCCGGCCGTGATCGAAGAGCGCGTCGAGCGCGGCGCGGACGGTGCGGCCGGTGTAAAGCACATCGTCGCACAGCACCACGTCGCGGCCCTCGACATCGAAGCCGATGGCGCCCGGAGTGACCACCGGGCGAATACCTGCGGTGGTCAGGTCGTCGCGATAGAACTGGATATCGAGTATCCCGGTATCGACAGTGCGCTTCTCGATGCCGGAGATCAGCTTACCCAGCCGCTCGGCCAGCGGAACGCCGCGGCGCTTGATGCCGACCAGGGCGAGGTCTTTGCTGCCATTGCTCTTTTCCACAATCTCATGGGCCAGGCGCACCAGCGTGCGCTCGACCTCCGAGGCGGACATCAGCCTGCCCTTGACGCGCAGGGAGGTTTTTCTTTCGGCTTCGCTCATGGGTAATCTCGCTGCCTGGCTATCATAGCCAGCCTCTCGCAGATGATACGAGGGTTTCGTGCCTGCGAGCAAGTTGTGGAGAAATGGGACTGAATACAATAGAGTTGGGCGGGGCCGGAACTGTCCGGTAGCAATCGAGACAACCCGCTCTAGACTTCCGGCTGCCGTGTGCGGCCCGTCAGCCGCGCACTCAGCGCGCCCCCCGCGGCCGCAAAAACCACCATAGTCATAAACAGAAAGACGATAACGCAAAGGGTCACACCGCTGCGCCCTTCGGGGGAGTTGAGAATCGCTTTAGCGGCAAGAATCGTCGTCGCATCCAGGCCTGCTGCCGCCCACTGCTGGCTACCCTTATCGATCACCTGGCTTTGCCAGAAGTTGTCGAATACTTTGCCCTCGTGGAATGCGAAACGCATGGCAAACATCAGGATGCTCATGGTCGCTGCTGCTATCCATCCGCCTAACAAGCCGGTGACCAGGCCGATGCGGGCGCCGGCCCCGAGGGTGATCCATGCCGGCCGCTGGGTACGCAAGTAAAGTGTCACCGCCCAAGCTCCCGCCACCACCATCCACACCAAACCAAAGATGCCAACCAGCGGGTATCCACTGCAAAGCAACCCCGCAGGAATCGCCAACTTCAGAGCTGCCCACAGCGCCGGCTTCCAATCGACGCTGCCTGCATCCCGCCCCGCGCCATCCCAGCGCTCCGGCTGGGACTGCCCAGGGGGTGCGTCTGCGGGGTATATCAGTTGCGGCAGGCCGCAGGCGGGGCAGTAGCAGTTCTCGGCCAGTACGGCCTGGTGGCAGCGATTGCAGGTGACTTCCATACATCTATGAGCCTATCGTATTCGGCCGCTGCATGGGCAAAGCAATCAAACCAGCTGCCGGAGCGGGGGCTCCAGAAGACAACGCGTTCCTGATCGTGAACGCAAACAACATATGTGTTGACAGGGGAAGCAAAGAGCAACTGCGACCGCATGTCTGGTCCGCAGCTACTTGGTGCTGGCCTGCTCCTTGTGGAACGCCTTGCGCGCGCGGCGCACGGAGAGGAAATGCACGAGGGACGTAAAGGAGCGCTCGTCACAGTTGAGACAGCGTACCGGTAAGCGCAAAAGGAGTAAGCGCGCAAGGTCCGAATTTTGGAAACGAAAACGCGAAGTGCGAAAACTGGAGAAACCGCAAATGCGGCAAAATACTGCCATCACGACCTCCTGCTATGAATGAAACCAAGGAAAAATACCGGGGAAAAAGGAATAAACGCCCATCGGCGCGGGCGAACCGCCGGTAGAGTGTAACAACCCTATTTGGGAATGAATGCGCTTCTGAGCTATTCTCGCACAGAAAGCGCCAAAAAGTATATGGAACGAGCTTGTAGCTCACTTCCGGCTGGATGCCGCGGGGGCGATCTTTGCGGCCACGATGGCCTCGGCGGCGGCTACAACCTCTTCCAGCGTCATATGGGTAGAATCCAGCAGAACGGCGTCGGAGGCCGGTTTGAGCGGTGAATCGGCGCGGTTGCGGTCGCGCTCGTCGCGGTCCCGCAGGTCGCGGATCACCTCTTCCGGCTGCTGGGCCGGTTTGGGGCCAAGTTGATCATAGCGGCGCATGCCTCGCACCTCGGGGGCCGCATCGAGAAAGATTTTGACCTCGGCCTGAGGAAAGACCACGGTGCCGATGTCGCGGCCCTCCATGACCACACCGCCATGAGCGCCCATCTGCTGCTGGAGACGAACCATCCAGGCGCGAATGGCCGGCCATACGCTGACCCTGGAGGCGGCTTCGGTAACGGCTGAATTGCGAATCAGGCCGGTCACGTCCTCGCCGTCGAGCAGGACGCGATTTTCCTCTTCGCCGGGTTCGAGGCGGATGGAGGTTTCGGCAGCAAGTCTTTCCAGGCCGGCGCACTGGTGCAAAGGCAGTTTCATGCGCAGCGCCTTGAGGGCAAAGGCGCGGTACATGGCCCCTGTTTCCAGATTCAGAAGGCCAAAACGCTTGGCCAAGTGACGGGCGACGGTGCTCTTTCCCGCTCCGGCAGGGCCGTCGATGGCGACGATGATCTTGTGTGCCCGCAGATGAGATCTGGCGGAAGGGAGACTCATCCGCGTTTCTTCGTCCCTTGCCTGGACCGGGTCACCAATCCGAATCGTTTGCCGCCACCAGCCTTCGAACTGGAGGCAAGGGCGGGCTTCCGGTTGCTGCCTACGCGAGCAGTGCGCGCATCAATCCGGGAGTCTTTCCGGGGGGGCGCGCCGGGCTTGCCAGCGGTTTTGGCGCCGTTGGAATGGACCTTGCGCTGGCTTCCATTGCGCGGAGTCCATGCAGGCGCGGCAGATTTGGCGGAGCGCGCGCCGGGAGCGGAGGAGCGCGCCGCCGGCCTTCCGTTTCCGTTGGAGCCGTTCCCGCGGGCAGATCCGGCATGGGCTTCGTTGCGTTTGCCGTTGGCGCCAGTGGCGGCCTTCTGGCTCCAACGAGCGGCGGAGGCAGGCCGTGTACCGCTAGCTGGACGGGACTCTATGCCAGCGCGCCGGACCGGACGGCTGCTGGAGGACGATTGCGCCGGTTTGCGGTCCCGGGAGTGAGCAGCCGGACGGCTGAAGTGAGGCCGCGCGGTTGCGGATTTTCCGCTCATGACCGGTTTGCGGGCGGCTGGGGTGCGGGGCGAGTGGGACTCGCCAGACTTATACGGGGCTGCCTGGGCAGGTGCAGACGGCGAAATCTGCTTGGCGACGGAAGGCTCCGGGAAATCCTCTTCGTGGGAGCGCAGAAAGTATGCCGAGGCCGGTATGGACGCACTGGCGTAGACCGTGGGGGGTGCAGCAAACTCCGGCAGCGTGCCGGCAACATAGAAGTGGGGCGCCTGACCCATGGAGAGCGTGTGGACCTGGCGCGTGGCGACCAGGCCGCGCAATACCTCGCGCACCTTGCTGCGGGCCGTGAGCGGGGCCAGGAACAGTTCCACCTCTTCCATGCTGGCGGCGATCACCGCCTGCAGGTAGATGGAGGCCAGCACGGAGATGGCGGTCACCTGGGAGGTGGATGCGCCTTCGGCAATGGCTTTTTGGAAACGCTGGCGAAGCAATTGCCATTGGGGCGCCTGGCCAGGGGCAGAAACGACCGGAATAATCCGGAGCTGTTGCCAGAGCTCGGTGATGGCGCGCAGAACGGCGGCTTCGGTGACTTCCCTGCCCAGCGCACGGGTCAGTTTGCCAAGGGTCGTGTCACCCGCCTCCAGCAGCTTGTAAGCCTGGATAGCCAATTGCGAAACCTGGCGCGAACCCGTCAATTGCGGGGTACGGCGCCAGTCGCGGTCACCGCGCAAGGCGTAGACATAGGGCAGAACCCAGCTTGCCACCACGAAGTCAGGCGCCTCGCCGGGAAGGCCCAGCAGGTTTAGCCGCACCGCCACGCCGTCTGTCTCCAGGCGCACCAGCAACTCTTCGGCTACGGCAATATGTTCACGGTCGGGAGAGGGGTTGCGCTTGCCGGCTACCGCCTCAACGAACGACGGCGCGATGGAGGAGGAAAACTGCCGCTTGGGCAGGAAGAGACACAATCCCGTCTCCTCGATCCACGTCTTGGCATCCTCCAGAGTGAGTGTGCCATGTCCATTCAGGCGCATTCGTTCGGCGCGCGATGCTTCCAATTGTTCCGATGTCAAAGAAAAACCTCGCTTCCAGGCTGGCGTAAGCGCCGGACAGCCCCATCTCCTAAGAGGAGGGCCGCCACCTTCCACTCATTTCAAATCCTGTGGAAGGCCCGCTGGATCTCCTTCCAAGAATACATCAAAGCGATTGGACGTCCATGCGGGCAATTGGTTGGGTGGCTGGTTTTCGCCAATTCCAACAGTAACCATTCCATTCGAGCCGAGTCAAGAGGTGTATTGACCTTGATGGCAGAGTGACAGGCGATGGAGGCGGCAATACGCGTGCGGAGAGCCGTAAGATCATGATTCTGCTTAGGTTCATCAGAATCCGCGCTGGATTGATCGATGACCTCTGCCAACATCCGCTGCAGAGCTGCTCCCTCCAGGCCAACGGGGGCGGCCTTTACTGCAAGTGTTTGAGGACCAAAGGGTTCCACCTCGAAACCGTTGCGTTCCAGCTCCTCTGCGATGCCCGCGAAGACTACCATCTGTGATGCCTTTAGTTCCATGAGAATGGGCATTAGTAATCTTTGGCGCATTACCTTCTCGACCTGGCGCTCTCTTAATATTTTTTCAAAAAGAATTCGTTCGTGTGCCACATGCTGGTCGATAATCCATAAACCGCCGGGGCCGGTGGCCAGAATGAACGACTCGCGCAACTGGCCCATCGGGCGTAGGGAGCCGAGCTGGTTGAGATTGGCGGCAGCCTGTTCGGCCTCGACCTGGGCCGTTTCCATCGCGGGATTCGCACCGGAAGCGTCGCCGGGGGATGGAGTGCAGTCGCCGGCGGGCGGCAGGCTGGCCGGCTGGAAGAGAGCCTCAGCGGCCTCGCCCCAGGCTTGGCGGTCATTTCCGTTCCAGCCGCCGGGATGGTAGCTCTGGGCGGCAAAGGGCAAATTGCCGGGAATGGGTGTAGGCAGATGCGGCGTCAGCTCGAAGGCCTCGGCGTCAGCCTTGGCGGATTGGAACACGACAGGATCGGAGTCGGGCGGCAGCGGTAGTGGTTCACTGTCCGGCAAGCCGGGCAAGTGTGAAGCGGCTGGCGGCATCAGCGAGGGGCTGGCTGTGGGCGCGGAGTCCAGCGCGGCCAGAAAACCGGCAGAGGGCCGCGCCTTGACGAGCGCGGTGCGAAGACTGTCGCGGACAAAGTCGTGGATCAGGCTCTGCTGGCGAAAACGGACCTCGGTCTTGGCCGGATGGACGTTCACGTCCACCTCCTCGGGCGGCATCTCGAGGAAGAGCAGCACCACCGGGAAGCTGGTGGGCGGAATCACGTTGCGATAGGCCTCGGTGATGGCGTGCAGCAGGAGCCGGTCGCGGATGAGGCGCTTGTTAACGAAGATGTAAATCGAGTTGCGATTGAGCTTTTGCAGTTCGGGCTTGGAGTAGAAACCGGACAGCCGCAGGACGCCGGGGGCGCGGACTGGCTGCTCAGGATCTTTTTTCCAGGGCGGCGGTTCGGGCAGGCCGACTCGCTCCAGTGGGATTTCGGCGGCCACGGGAAGCAGCTGAGCCAGCGTGTCCTTGCCAAAAATCTGATAAATGCGCTCGGCGGTGCGTGCGACCGGCGGCGCGGAGACGATGGTGTGCGTGGCGGAGAGCAACTCGAAGTGCTTTTCCGGGTGAGCCAGTGCGTAGTGGGTGACCAGCGCCGTCACGTGGGCCAACTCGGTCGATTCGGCGCGGAGAAATTTGCGGCGGGCAGGTGTGTTGAAGAAGAGGTCGGCGACGGCCAGCGTGGTGCCGCGTGGCAGAGCCGCGTCGTCCACGTGGAGGATCTTGCCGCCGGCAATCTCCAGCCGGGTTCCGGCGGTTTCGCCATCCGCGGCGGGCCCGGTGGAGGTTTCCATCGTGACGCGGGCCACCGAGGCGATGGAGGGCAGCGCCTCGCCACGAAATCCCAGTGTGGCGATGGAGAGCAAGTCGTCGGCGGTGCGCAGCTTGGAGGTAGCGTGGCGCTCGAAGGCCAGCAGTGCGTCGTCGCGGCTCATGCCGTCGCCGTCGTCGGTGACGCGGATGAGCCTGCGGCCGCCAGCTTCGACCTCAACTCGGATGCGGGTTGCCCCGGCGTCCAGGGCGTTTTCCAGGAGTTCCTTCACGACCGAGGCAGGCCGGTCCACCACTTCGCCGGCGGCGATCTGGTTGGCAACCTGGTCGGGAAGGATGCGGATGCGGCCCATAGCTCATAAGGGTAACGCAGGGAGGGTGTGCGTGTGCCGGTTGAAAAGCAGGGACTCTTTAGCTACTGGGCTGTAAAGACACCGGGGGTAGACGGCTTAGAGGCAGAAGTCAGGGCAAGGCCGGGAAGATGCGCTGGAGCAAAATTAATATTTCCGCATGTCAACTTTTTGGCCAGAATTGCGTTTACGTAAGAGTGGAATACACACCACGATGGCTAGTTTTGTCCTCTTTCGCAGCCACCATTGGGCGTTCCATTTGATTTAGGAGGAGCCATGCAGTTATCGCTACCCAAAATCAGCAAAAAAGGCGTTCTGGCCTTGGCCGCCAGCCTACTCGTCCTTGGCCTGGTAATCGCGGGCTGCTCAAACTCAAGCCTCAGCATGAACCCCAGCACCCAAAACAACACGATTTCGAATAGCAACACATCCACATCGCCTGTGGGGATCACGGATGCGGTGAACAACCAGGTTCTGGCCACAAGCCTCACCCTCAACTCGATCATCCTCACCGACAATATGGGCAAGGTGACCACCAATCTGCTTGCCGCCGGTCCGATTACCTTCGAGGCGGCCCATTTGGACGCGGTGCAAGAGCCCATCTTCAGCCCGGCGGTCCCCGAGGATACCTATGTCAGCGTGTCGCTGACCTACTCGAATTCGCAGGTGGCCTATGTGAACACGGCAACCACGCCCCCATCGATTGTCCTGGATTCTCCGGCGTCGCTGGCTAACAACTCGCAGACCATCACCTTTGCCTCGCCCATCACCATCAGCAACACAACCACCTCGCTGCTGGTGGATTACCTGGTCGCGCAGTCGGTGGCCATCTCCGGCTGCACCGCTTCCGGCTGCACCGTTACCGTTACGCCGGAGTTCGAGGTAACGGCGGTCGCCATCCCCTCGACTCCCACCAACGGAACCAACGGCCTGATGACCCACAAGGGAGTGGTGACGGCCATCAGCGCCAGCACCGACTCCTTCACGATCACCAATCCCTCGGGGATCTCGCTGACCATCTACGTCAATGCGAATACGGTGTTTCAGTATGGCAATACGACCGTGGAGTGCCTAGGCATATCCTGCCTCCCCACACTGCAGGTCAATGCGCTGGTCGAGGTGGATACCATCACGCAGAACAGCACGAATCCAAATTCGCTGCCGGCAGGCTCGCTGCTCGCGACGCGCGTGGAGGTGGACGACACCGGCGTCACTCCCAGAAAGTTGCTGCTTGGCCCGGTCACTTCCGTCGCCGGAACTCCGGCGACCTCCTTCGATATGGTGCTTCGCCAAATGGTGGGCGGCACATCCGCGGCGGCGCTGGAGACGGTGGACGTAACCGTGACCGGCTCGACGACCTTTATTCTGCCTCCGCGTTTCGGCGCGCTGTCAGCATCACCCGCAGCGCTTCTGCCCTTTACGCCCAGCTTCACGGCTTCGACCATCTTCGCCGGACAGCATGTCGGCGTGGTTACGTCGAGCATAGCGACGAGCCTGTCAGGCACCGTGGCCACGGCCACCACGGTGATACTGGAGCCACAGACCGTCAGTGGCACCATCAACTCCTGCGTCACCAGCGACATCGCCGGCGCCTTCGGGGTTTGCAACATCACCATGCCCGCCGATAGCTGGCTGGCTAAACTGACCGGACAAACCAACGTACTGGTCTACACCAACAACCTGGTCATCCCCATTAACACCACTGCGCCGACAATAGGCAACACCATGCGCTTCAACGGCTATCTCTTCAACGCTGGTGGAGCAGTGCCGCTACGTTTGGTGGCTGTTGTGCAGGCCGATCCGCCCGGAACACCAATCCTAGCGGGCGCATCTCTCGGGCCGACCATCTGACGCGGATACCGCGCCGCCAGGACTGCCTTAACCTAACTTGCTACCGCTGAAATCCTCCGGGGCGCTGCCAGCAGGCAGCGCCTCATTTATATTTGCAATGAGAAATCATTGTTGCACGGCCCTTTAGGCATAAGGGCGTCGCAGAACAAGTGCGTGGCCCTGGAGATGCACGTTTCGCCGGAGGGAAGAGATTTGGAAGGGCCAAAAGTTGGCTTATCCATACACCAAGATCGGCCTAAAATGGGCACAGAACGATAACCTCAACTGCATTCTGACACATGAGATTGATAAAGAATGAGATAGCGAACTGAAATTGCCTGGTTGAAGGGGTTCGGAATCAAGCGTCCTGCCCCAGGGCCGAGGATACGTGAAAAATCCGTGCTGAAATACCTGGGGGAGTATATCTTGGAGCCAATGGACAGCAAATGGGTCCAGTTACTGTTGAAGCAAGTTTCCTGAAAGCCGTGTGCCGCAACCATGATCAAGCTGCCCAATCTTAGCGCCTTCAAGGATTATGTGAGACGGATCCTGCGCCCCAGGACGAAGTGGGGCCGCGTCATGCTGTGGAGTGGCGGATTGAGCGTTCTGGTCTACACTCTCGGCTGGATGAGAGACTCCGGTTCAAGCATGAAGCCGGGCGGCTGGACGGTATTCTTTGCGCTGGTTTTCGCCTTTTGCGTCTTGCGGCTTACCTTCCGATGGGTCCGGCGGCGAGTAATGTGGAGGCTGCGCCATCGATTGATCGTCACTTATGTATTCATCGGGGTTATTCCCGTTGTGCTGCTGTTGGCGATGACGGCTTTGAGCGGCCACCTGTTTGCCGGACAATTTGCCACCTACGCCGCAATCTCGAATCTGCAATCGGCCTTGCGGCATCTGGAAGCGGAGAATGATGCCCTGGCCGGCCGATGGGGCTCTCTGAGCAGTTCCACGGAGTTGGAGAAGCAGCGCGCCGCCGGCCTCTTCATGGTTGCGTCGGATCGATTTCCTGGGCGCACTGTCACCGTGTGGCAAGGAAACGAGAGCATCACGCTCTCTGCCAAAGGCGTGCTTGTAAAGGCGCGCCCCGCCAAGGCGCCGGATGCGATCAAGGGAGACTTCAGCGGCTTCGTTCTCGATGGAGAGATCCTGCATCTGAGAGCGGTCAAGCGTTACACCGTGGATGGACAACCGCGTACCGTGATCTCCGACCTTCCCATCACGCCGGAGCTGCTGCATGCGGCCACCGCGCGTCTGGGTTCGGCGACGTTGATCCTGCCTAACCGGCGTGGCATCCTTCGCATTGGGCCTCCGCCAAGAGGCAAGCCAGACGTGCGCCAGATGGTGCAGACTGCGCCCCTTGCGCCTTCTTCCAACCGCTTCGATCCGGCCTTCAGCTTCCCCTCGTTCTTCAATGCGCTCAACTGGGAAGGCGGAAGCTGGCAACCCTGCGCGATCATTGTAATCACCCGGCCTTCGCTGTTGTACAGCACATTGTTCGCCACCATGGGTGACAACGCGAACCTGTATCTCCGCGGACTGTTGAGCATTGCGATTCTGCTGGGACTGGTGGAGCTGGCGGCGCTCTATATCGGCATAAGGCTGACGCGCAGCATGACCCGATCCGTGGCGGAACTCTACAGCGCCACCGAGCATGTGAACCGGGGCGATCTGACGCATCGCATCCAGATCCGCGGCCACGACCAGATGGCAGCGCTGCAAGAATCCTTCAACTCCATGAGCGAATCCCTGGTCAAGCTGCTGGCCGAGCAAAAGCGGATGCAGCAAATAGAAAGCGAACTGGCCATTGCGTACGAAGTGCAGGAGGCGCTTTTCCCCCACAAGTTACCGGATCTTGCCTCTCTGGATGTGTATGGCGTTTGCCGTCCGGCGCGCATGGTAAGCGGAGACTACTACGACTTTATCTCCCTGGGCCGCGACCGGCTGGTGCTGGCGGTGGGCGATATCAGTGGAAAGGGAATATCCGCCGCATTGCTGATGGCCACTGCTCATGCCTTTGTGCGGGCGTATTCGCTGCCGCCGGACAGGGCATCGACGCCGGCAGAGCTGGGAGCCGCGTTGCGGATTGATGCCAATCGCGGCAATTATTTCTGGGTAGACGGGGCCGATCCGTCGAGGCCATCTGTCGGCATGTTGATGAGCGCCCTGAACCATCAGCTATTTCGCTGCACCTCGCCGGAGAAGTTCGCGACCATGTTTCTGGGCTGCTATGACGACGCCGCGCATGAATTGACTTATTGCAATGCAGGCCACCTGCCGCCCATCCTGCTGGGCGAAAACGGAAGCGTGTCCCGCCTCGACACGCCAGGCACGGTCATCGGACTGTTTGATGGCGGAGCGTATGGTGAATCCACGGTCGCGATGCGGCCGGGCGACCTGTTCGTAGCGTACAGCGACGGCGTAACCGAACCGGAGAACGAATCAGGCGAGTTCGGAGAGGAGCGGCTAATCGCATTACTCATGGAGCATCGTCACCGGCCGCTCCGCCGCATCGGCGAGGTCATTACCAGCGCCGTGGCGAATTGGATCGGCGATGCGGAGCAGCCCGATGATGTGACCGTGGTTCTGGCCCGCGCCCGCTGAGCCGCTGTTGCGTAGAGATTATTTCTCCGGCGGGAGATTCGCCGCCGCAATTTCAAGGGAAGCCGCAAATGCAAGATGCCGCCCGAAGGCGGCATTGTGCGATCTGTATAAGGCTTGCGGCGCTAGACGCCCAGGCCGAACTCGCCGGTCTGCTGCTCGCCGGCGTGGGTGTAGAAGTCGTAGGGGGTGCGGCGCTTGAACTTGTAGCGTTTGCGGATTTCGCGGCCCACATAGATGCCGAGCGCAGCCAGTGTGATTCCCACCGAGAGCCAGCCAATCACCTTCAGTGTATTGGATTCCTTTGTTTCTTCGGCAGTCACTTCGGCAGCGGTCTGGGCTTCGGTTTCAGTGGACATGGCAGCTTTCTCCTGCAAACATGATAGCGCAGTTCCGCCTATTGTGGGTTACTGAACGGTACCGGTTTCAGGCAGGTTGCAGAGCAGCGAGATCAGAAGCCTGCCAGCGCTTCAGACGGGGCTGCTTCCGCAGCCAGCCTCCTGTTGGCTCCCAGGAATGCGTAGGCCGCGACGCAGACGTATCCCGCTAGGGGCACCAGATAGGCAAGGGCGATGCTATGGGTGCGGTCGTTGATCAGCCCCATCAGCGGCGTGAGTGCCGCGCCGCCCACGATGGCCATCACGATGAGCGAGCCGCCTATCTTGGTATTGGGACCAAGGCCCTTGAGTCCCAATGCAAAGATAGTGGGAAACATGAGCGACATGAAGAAGCTGGTGAGCACCATCGCCCAGACGCCGATCCATCCAGGACGCAGCACACCCACTGTGACCAGCATCACATTGATGACCGCATACGAGCCCATCAGCCTGTCAGGCCGCACCACGCGCATCAATGCGGTGGAGACGAAGCGCCCCACGCCGAAGGCCACCAGGGAAGCAATCAGATAATTTGCGGCGGGTTTCTCCGGCAGGTGGGTGGAGTCCTGCACATACTGGATCAAGTAACTCCAGGTGCCAACCTGCGCGCCGACGTACATAAACTGCGCTAACACTGCAAGCAGAAAATGGCGATGCTTGAGAAGATCGCGAAAGTGCCCGTGGTCGCCGCCGTCCTCGTGTTCGCTGCGAATTGGAGGAAACTTCTTGAGCGCAATCAACAATGCCCAAACGAGCACCACCGCGCCGAGAAAGAGGTACGGCATTTTTACGCGCAGAATCTCATTGTGGAGATAGGCCGCATATGTGCCGGCTTTCTTCATCGCGTTTACTTGGTCTGTCTGCAATTCGATGCCCGAGAAGATAAAGATCTTCCCGATAAAGACGGCAACAATCGAGCCCAGCGGGTTGAAGGCCTGAGAAAAGTTCAGCCGCTGCGCGGAGGTCTCCGGCGAACCCATCTGCGCAATGAAAGGGTTGGAGGCCGTCTCCAGAAACGAAAGGCCGCTGGCAATCACAAACAAAGCCAACAGAAAAAACCAGTACTGCGCCACGAGCGCCGCCGGCCAGAAGAGAAAGGTGCCGATTCCGTAGAGCAACAGCCCGGTAATGAAACCGAATTTATAGCCATACTTGCGCATGAGCAGCGCCGCGGGCATGGACAAAAGAAAATATCCCATGTAAAAGGCCGATTGCAGCAATCCCGCGCGGAAACGCGAAATCTCGAAGGACTTCATGAATTGCTTAATCAGCACATCGTTGAGGTTGTTAGGGATTGCCCAGAGAAAAAAGAGCGCCGTAATCAGGATGAATAGGGTCATCTGCCCAGCGGGGAAGATTCTGCTCCTGGTTGGCGATTTGGCCTCGAAACTCGCATTCATAACAGACATAACTCGATTCCTTTGCTTTTGAATGGGTCGTAAAGTGTTACTGAGTTCTTTCGGCCGATTCTGTGGATTGACTTCCTAAGCCAACTTGCTAAATCCTGGAGCGCAACTGGGTCTCGGAGTCAGCGTTCCAATAGCCGCAGTCCAGCTCGATGAAGACCGAGGTATACGGAACCGTCATCGTGGACTTGACGATGAGGATGGAAAACAAGCGTGCGGCGCGGTCCAGTTTTGAGATGATCTCCTCGTGCGGGGTTAGCGTGACGCTGAGGCCTTTCAGCGCACTTTTGAGCCAGTTGCGATAATTTTCAACTCCTGGCGCATTCTTCTCGTCGACGAGCGTCAACTCGCGATCCACGTGGACGATGGGTCGAACGTGCTTGCAGGCGCGAAGGCGGGCAAGCACCGTCTTAACGGCAACCTGCTGGCTCACCCCGGAGACGATGGTTTCAATTCCAGGACTGGATTGGGCGGGATAGGCCGCGTCGGCCACAACAATCCAGTTGCGGTGGCCAAAAAACGGCAACCGCTCATCGAGGGTTTTTTCCCATTTCGCGATAGTCTTCACAGAGTCATCTCCTGGTCCGAAAACTGAACCGATCCTCTTCTCAGTTAGTGCTCCGCGCTCGCTATTTCAGCGCGCTGGAGCGGTCAATTCTTCATCCGCGCAGACCGCAACTTTGCCGCATTTGCCGGAGGCCATTAAAGCATAGGCATCCGCGGCCCGATCGAGCGCGAAACGATGGGTGATAATGTCGGCCGGATGCAGATTCCAACGCACCAGACGCTCGACCAACTCCTCCATCAACCATGTGGATGTGACCCAGGAGCCGTAGAGAGTCTTTTGGTCGTGAATCATATCCGGGGAGGGATTGATTTCGACCGCTCCACCCTCGCCAATGAAAACAATCTTGCCCCACTTGCGCGTGGCGCGAATGGCCACGGCCCGCGCCGCTGCATTAGCGGAGCATTCGATAGCGCGCTCGACGCCATGGCCGCCGGTCAGCTGCTTGATCTGGGCAATATTCGCCGGCCCTGAGACCAGTGTATCGTCGCAAAGGTCCAGCTCTCGGGCAAGTTTCAAACGCTCATCGACGACATCGACACCAATGATTTTCTGCGCGCCGAGCTTGCGGGAGATCGCCGCGGCGGCAAGCCCCACAGGGCCGAGGCCGGTAATCAGCACCGCATGATTGCCATTGATTCCGATCTTCTCGATGCCCTCATACACGGTTCCGAAGCCGCAGGCTACCTGCGCGCCGTCGGCATAAGATAGCTCGCCGGGCAGCGCGATCAGGTCCTTCTCCTCGGCGATCATGTAATCCGCCATGCCGCCATCGCGCTGCCAGCCGTAGGCGCGCCGGTATTGCTCGCTGGTGCAGGAGATCATGTAGCCGCGCCGGCAGTCGTTGCAGACGCCGCAGCCGGAGATGTGATAGACGATGACTCGATCTTCGGCTTTGAAGCGGCGGCAGCCCGGACCGGCTTCCACGATCTGGCCGCAGGGCTCGTGGCCAGCGATGACACCCTGATAGCCTTCAGGCCCCTTGCCCAAATGCTCGTGATAAATGCAGCGGATGTCCGAGCCACAGATGGTGGAGGCTTTCACGCGGATCAGAACCTCCCCGTGACCCGGCGACGGCACGGGAACGGTGCGCATCTCGACGGTGCTGTTCCCCGGCAGATAGGCTGCCTGCATGGTCTTTTGCATCTTACTTCTCTCCCTCTAAGTCCATACTGCAATCGATGGCCGGCCCTCCGCGCGGTTCTCTAAGCCAGAGTTATTTCACCGTTCACGTCCCACAGAGCTTCCCAGCTTTGCCCCTCTTTCCAGAGAAATACCTGGCCTTTGATGAGACGGCAATTTCTGTCGAGAGCGGCGATCTCCCGCATCTCGCCGTCCGTCAATGGATCGCCGATAACTCCGAGAAGGTTATTGAAGATATTCCGCGGATTGGCGGAGAACGGAATGGGAGTCTGCCCGCGCTGCACCGCCCACTTGATGCAGACCACGGCGGGATGGATGCCATGCCTTTCGGCGATGCGCAGGATCGCTGGATCCTCGGTGGGCGAGGTGTCGTCCGGGGTGCGATCCCGCTCCGGGCGATGAGGCGATCCGAGCGGTGAATAGCCGATGGGCTGCATGGCGTTGGCGCGCACAAACTCGAATAACTCCGGCTGTTGAAAGTGCGGATGGAGTTCCATCTCGTTGGCCGCAGGCTTGATTTTTGCATCGCGAAGCACAAGCTTGAGCTTGGGAATGGTCATATTGGAGGCGCCAATGTGGCGAACCACCCCCCGCTTGTGCAGTTCTTCCATGGCGGCCCAGGTCTTCATGTAGTCGGCGTGAATGTACGGCTTGGAATCCTTGCTGCGGGCGGTCACATCGCAGCCCGGCGGATGGAAGTTGGGAAAGGGCCAATGGACGAGATACAGGTCGAGGTAACTGAGCCGCAGGTCGGAGAGCGACTGCTCGCAGGAGGCGATCACGTCAGGCGGGGAGTGCTTGTCGTTCCAGAGCTTGGAGGTAATCCACAGCTCCTCCCGCTTTACGCCCGTGGCCATCACGTCCGCCAGAGCGCCGCCGATCTCGGCCTCGTTGCCGTAAACAGATGCGCAGTCGAAGTGCCGGTAACCGCAACGCGCCGCAGCCTTGACGGCCTCGGCAATCCGGTCGGCGGAAACATGATCGGAGCCAAAGGTACCCAGGCCGACCGCCGGCATGCGCGCGCCGGTGTATAGCATTCTTTGCGGGACCGAGGCTGGATCGATTCGACCGACAGCCTGCTCATTGCTCTGGCTCTTTGCTTCCATCATTTTCTCCTGGCCTCAGCGGAACCACGCCGCATCGCCGCGAGACAGCATCTGTTTCGCGGCGCGAACCTGTGGCAATGGGTAGACAACCTGATACCGTAAACCTTTGCTCGCCTGGAACGCAAGCCGACGGATTGCATACGCGCGGGATGTTGATTATTCGATCAAGCCGATGCGCGCAAGCCACGAGGTTTTCGCCTCATCGGGCAGGAAGCTCGCGCGGATGGAGTTGGCCGCCAGTTGGCGGAGTTCGTCGCGGGTAAAGGCCTGTTCGGTGTGGGCCAGCAGGTACTCGTTGGCCAGATCGGAGCCGAAGAAGGCTGGGTCGTCGGAGTTGAGGGTGACCATGAGGCCCAGATCGAAGAGGGGGCGCAGCGGGTGGGCAGCAAAGGAGAGGCAGACGCCGGTGCGGAGGTTCGAGGTGGGGCACAGCTCCAGCGGCACGCTACGCGTTTTTAGCTCCAGGATGAGAGCTGCATCCTGTAGGGCTGATACGGCATGGCCGATGCGCTCCGAACCGATGGAGAGGGCCTCCCAGATGGCCTCGGGGCCGGTGGTTTCGCCGGCATGGTTGGTGAGCCTCAACCCGGCCTGCGACGCTTCCTGGAAAAGAGCATGGAATGCCTCGGAGCCGGTGCGGCGCTCATCACCTCCCAGGCCGATTCCGACGATCGAGGGGTGAGCGGGCTTGAGTTCGGCGGCTTTCAAGAAGACGCGCTCGGCCTCCTCGACGGGGAAGTGGCGCACGGCGTCGAAGATCCAGTAGAGCGAGAGGCCCAGCTCGCGTTCAGCGCGCGCGCGCGCGCGCTCCAGGCCGGCGAAGATGGGCTCAAAGGCGGCGGAGTCGTGGTCGCGCCAGTGGTAGATGACGCCGACGGAGATGTAGACCTCGGCGTGGACCACTCCCTGCGCGGCGAGGTGCTCCATCATGCGCCATGCGGCCAGTTCGTAGTCCTCCGGGCCGATCAATTGCGCGGTGACGGCCTTGAAGGCCTCCAGGAAGCCGGTGAAGTCGGTGAAGCGGTAGAGCGCTTCGGCTTCGGCGAGGGAGAGCGGGCGGGCGTCGTGGCGGGCGCTCAGCTCGACCAGAGTCGCGGGCAGTATCGCGCCTTCGAGGTGCAGATGCAACTCGGCCTTGGGCAGGCGGCGGATGAAGTCTTCAATGCCGGACACAGATTCAAGTTTACCGGGCAGGCCGGCGTCCGGAAGGTTCTGCATTCCCTGGTCCCCAAAAGCGTGGGACCAGGGGCACACAGGCCAGGGGCACCCAGGCAGGGGCAACCAGGCAGTCATCGAATCGCATCGAGGCAGAAGGCCACGCGGCTTCTCCCAAACTGTGGGCCGATGCCTGGATGCTGGCCGTTGCAGAGGCGGCAGGCGGCGTGCTGGTTACGTTCGACAAGGCGCTTGCGGCGCGGGGAGCGCATTGCTTGCTGCTATAGAAAGCTTGAACTATCGGGCAGCGGCCTTGGGCAGGCAGCGGATGAACGCGGGGATTTCTGTCACTGGCTCTAGTTTACAAGGAGGAATGCTTTCCTACCCTTTTCGTAAGATGCTGCGAAACGGGAGGAGCGCGGGTCCAGCTTTACCTGTTCTCGAGCGTGTTACAATCATGTGAACTCACACCTGTAAAAAGGATTCTGAATTGGAGGATATTATGGAAACACTTTTGCTCCATTGTGTTAGTGATATTCATGTCGATTGGAATCCGAGGCCGGGCATTCAAAGCACTACTACTTTTAAGTACAGAGAAGGGCATATTTGCTTGGACATCAAACAAAAAGGAACAAGTTCGACTATCACATGTCCGTGCTGTGGCCGCAGAGTGGAGTTTCAAGTTTATCCTGGTCTCAAATTCTTTGATGCGCTCAAACTATGGTGGAAGGACGAACGCATATTATTTCTCATTCTTTTATTTGCGGGGATAGTTCTCTCGATAATAATCCCTCCGATTGGAGTTCTTGTTCTATTGTCTATTCCATTAGAGCTAATCAGGAATGGTCCCCATAAGAATCGCAAGCTACAAATAGTGGATTCATCGGGTCACCATCATCTATTTCTCGGGAAAAAGGTAATATCTACAACTGTGGGCATGGGCAGGTATTTGCAAAAGCGTCAAGCCTATTACGATAAGCGCAAAGCATAATAAGTTAGAAACTCATTCAGCAAGTATTGCGACAAAGGTTACTTAAGCCCGGCGAACTCCGAGCGGTGGCGGCTGTAGAGGAAGTAGATGAGCAGGCCGGCGAAGAGCCAGGCGAAGAAGGCCATCCAGGTCATCACTTCCAGGCCCATCATCAGCAGTACGCAGAAGAAGATGCTGAGGAGCGGGAAGAGCGGGCCGAGCGGAACACGGAAGCTGCGAGGGCGCTCGGGCTCGCGGAAGCGCAGGATGAGCACGGCGATGGAGACCAGGACAAACGCGAAGAGGGTGCCGATGTTGGAGAGATTGGAGACGGTGCCGATGTCCAGCAACCCGGCGGGGATGCCGACTACGAAGCCGGCCACCCAGGTGGCCACGGAGGGGGTGCGGAAGCGCGGGTGAATGTGGCTGAAGACGGTGGGCAGCAGGCCGTCGCGGGACATGGCGAACCAGACGCGCGCCTGGCCCAGCTGGAAGACCAGAATGGAAGAGATCATGCCCAGCATGGCGCCGATGAGGACAAAGAGGCGCACCCACTGCAAGTAGCCGGCACCGGGCAGCAGGGCGAGTTTTTTGATGGCGTTGACCACCGGGGCGGCGTTGCCCATGACCGACTGCCAGGGGACGATGCCGCTGAGCACGATGGCCACCGCGCCGTAGAGCACGGTGCAGGCCACCAGCGTGGCCAGGATGCCGATGGGCAGGTCGCGCTGCGGGTTCTTGCACTCCTCGGCCGCCGTGGAGACCGAATCGAAGCCGATGTAGGTGAAGAAGATGATGGAGCCGCCGGTGAGCACGCCGGTCCAGCCGTTGGGCATGAAGGGGTGCCAGTAGTGGGGCTTAATGAAACTGGCGGCGGCAAATACGAAGACCAGGATGGCGGCCATCTTGATGAGCACCAAGACGTTGTTGGTGCGGGCCGACTCGCGGATGCCGCGCACCAGGATCACCGTCAGGAGCATTACGACCAGCAGGGCGGGAATGTTGAAGCCAAAGTGCCAGCCGGATTTGTAAAGGTCGTTGCCCGCCAGGTCCTGCAGGCCGGTGGGCAAGTAAGCTGGCGAGATCCACTGGACGGGCAGGTGGACGCCGAACCAGTCGAAGAGGTCGACCAAGTGAGCGGAGAGGCCCACGCTGACGCTCATGTTGCTGAAGGCGTATTCCAGAATCAGATCCCAGCCGATGATCCAGGCCACCAGTTCGCCGAGGGTGGCGTAGGTGTAGGTGTAGGCCGAGCCGGCGATGGGAATCATGGAGGCCAGTTCGGCGTAACAAAGGCCGGTGAAGACGCAGACGATGGCCACCAGCACCAGGGAAAGCGCCAATGCCGGTCCGGCTCCGGGGCGGCCGGCAAGGGCGGTGTGGTGGATGAGGTAGTGGAGCAGCGGCGTGTCACGGATATTCGGCACATCGAACTTTTGCCCGGCCATGGCGGTGCCGATGACCGTGAAAATGCCCGAGCCGATGACCGCCCCGATGCCCAGCGCAGTGAGCGACCACGGACCAAGAGACTTTTTCAGGGTGTGCCCAGGCTCTTGCGAGTCGCGGATCAACTTATCGATGGACTTGCGGGCAACTAGTTGTCTGAACAGGATGGTTCTCCTCATTCCGCCGGCGGCGGGGGCCTGAAAATTGCAGAAGCCTGCCGGTCAGGGGGACTTCCCGGTTCAGGATACCTTCGAGGCAGTGTACAAGGTTAGGGTTTGCTCATGGAACTGGTCGCCCTTCTGTCGGGTCCAGAAGTGTAAGACAAAAAGAAAAGTCATTAAGAGGGTGAACAGGTAAAACGGGGCTCCGAATCGGGCGCGCCTCTGCGTGCCGGCCCGGAACCCCATTGTTGTTACGGAACTAGCGTTATCTCTTGGAGACGCCGCGCGCCATTTTCTTCACTTTTCTCTTTGCCGAGCCGCGCGGTTCGGTCCGCTTGGCCTTGGGAGCGGCCTTCTTGCGGGCGGCGCGCTTCAGTTTCTTCCGTTCCAGTTTGTCTTCGATCTTGGTAGTGTCTGCCACCTGGTTCCTCTTTCGCTCGAATCTCTTCCGGGCTTCCGCATATTGAGCGGACGTGACCCTTAGAATAACAGGGTTTGCGTGGCGGTGAAAGTGGGGTGGACGCGTAAAAGCCCGCGCAGAACCGGTTTCCGGCGTACAATAGAGATAGATCTGAAATATCAGGCCCTCCTTTTGAACGAGAAAAGCCTGCTCGGCTCCTGCCTACCTCCCGCTTCTGACGAGCTCCGCAAGCCACGCAACAATCACCTGTTGACCGGAGTTAAGTCATGCGTTCCGAAAAGATACATCGCGCCCTGGCGCAGGGAATGAACCGCTTTGAAGTCTGCCAGTTGGTCTCCAAAGGCGTCAAAGCTACCCACAAGACCGGCGGACGCTTTGAAGATTCAATTAACGATGTGCTGCAATATTTAGGCACCCACGTCACGCTCATGGAAAATCTTCACCCGGCGGTGCCGCAGGTGAGCGTCAAGAGCCTCAAGCCGGCGGCGTGACGATAGTGAACAGTGGTCAGTTAGTTCTGGGCACGGTTGGCCCGGTGACCGCCAAATGCATGGATTGTACGGGTGCCAGCAAGAACTTCGCCGCTATGTTCGACACCGCACGGAATCAGAAGTTCCTCTCCCGCCTTCACCGGAATCCGCTCTCCATCGATGATCAAGGTATAGCAGCCCTGTACCACGAGCATGTATTCATCGTAATCGTGGACATGCGCCGCAGATGCCGCTGTTTCACGGCAGGTCCAAAACGCCATTTGGCTTCCCTCCACTCCGTCGAAGACATAACCTTCAACGCCAGGAGTCGCTTGATTGGAGACTGCGATCCTGTTTGCGGGATGTTTCATGAATTCCGGGAAATCGTCCATAGCGGTAGATTTTATCGCACCTTCACAAACGCAAGAAAGGGACGGCATCGCTGCCGTCCCTTTCTGTTTAGAACCGAACCGGATTGGAAGGGTGGTAACCCTTAGACAACCTGAACGTTCTCAGCCTGCCAGCCCTTGGGACCCTTGGTCACGTTGAACTGGACGCGTTGGCCCTCTTGCAGGGAACGGAAACCGTTCGACTGGATGGCGGTGTGATGAACAAAGACGTCCTCGCCGTTTTCGCGGCTCAAAAATCCAAAACCCTTGGCGTCATTAAACCACTTGACTGTGCCTGTTTCCATGGTGTGTTGCTCCTTCATACTGATTTACCGCGAACGCAATGTGGAAGTTTGCGAGTAGGCGGTAACCGGAACAGGCAAGAACTTCAGATCGAATTCTACGATTGAATAGAGTATACCACGGATTGGTCAAGCGGCCAGGATATTTCTGGCAAGACCGGGGGCGCAAGGAGGGTTCCGATTTGGGGCCAGAGGCTGCCTGGCATACCAGGACGCGTGTCCAGGACACGGGGCACAGGTTACACTCGTTCTGGGATTCGAGGAGTGAGTTTTGACCAACGACAACATTCGGGTGCTGGTCCTCAACCCCGGAGCGACGTCCACGAAGTTTGGGGTTTATACGCAGGACGGCGCCGAATGGGAGCACACCATCCGGCACGGAGATGAGGAGCTGGAGCGTTTCCGCGGGAAGCCGATGCTGGCTCGGCTGGAGTATCGCGCAGGGCTGATTGAGCAGGCGCTCCTGGAGGCTGGGTATGCGGCGCAGGCGTTTACCGCCGTAGTTGGCAGGGGTGGGATGCTGCCTCCGCTGCCCTGCGGCACCTATCTGGTGGACGAGGCGATGGTGGAGGAACTGCGGCTGGCGCGGCGCGGTCAGCACGCATCCAACCTGGGCGCCTTGCTGGCGCTGCGCTTCGCCCAGGCCGCCGGGGTAAACGCCTACATTGTGGATCCGGTGACGGTGGACGAATGGCAGGATTGCGCGCGTCTAACCGGCTCTCCCCTGGTTGAGCGCACTTCGATCGGCCATGCGCTGAACGCCAAGGCCGTGGCGCGGCGTTATGCGCGAGAGCAGGGACAAGCCTGTTCGGCGATGCGGCTGATTGTGGCGCACCTGGGAAGCGGAATCACCGTCTCGGCCCACCAGGATGGCCGTATGATCGACAGCAATTCCATCGAGGAAGGCCCCTTCGGCGTTGATCGCAGCGGCGGGCTGCCGGTGCGCGCGCTGATCAAGCTCTGCTTCAGCGGCAAATACACCGAAGGACAACTTGATCGCCATGTCTTCGGGGATGGCGGGCTCTTTGCCTACTTGGACACCCGCGACATGATCGAGGTGGAACGCCGCATTGACGCGGGAGACCGTGAAGCTGCAAGGGTCTTCGAGGCGATGGTATATCAGATCGGCAAAGAAGCTGGAGCGATGGCCGTGGCGCTCAAGGGCAAGGTGGACGCCGTGCTGCTGACCGGCGGTATAGCATATTCGGATAAAGTGGTGACGTTGCTGCGCGGCGCCCTGGATTGGATTGCGCCCATCCGAGTCTATCCCGGCGAGGATGAATTGCAGGCGCTGGCCGAGGGAGTTTTCCGCGTCTTGAACGGCGAGGAGCAGGCCAAGAGGCTGGGAGCCTAAGTCGAAGTATCAGCGCGCCAGATCGCGCGATTTTCGTGCCGCGATCGCCTTGGCGTATATTTCCATCAACAGGGTATAGTTGATATCCGCAGTATATTTACTCAAAAACAAAGCGCGGCAATTTGCACGCATCCGCTCGTATTCCTCTCCGCCAGAAAAGCGAAACGTACCGGCTATGAGCGCATCGACATTCCCCGGGGCAAAGAGATAGCCAGTTACGCCGTCTTCCACTAACTCCCGCACGCAGCCAAGATCTGCTGCTAGAACCGGAGTGCCTTGTGAGAAGGCTTCAACCACTGTTCTTCCAAAAGTCTCAAACCACTCGGATGGAAAAACCAGAAACTTGGCTTTTGCCATCTCTCGATAAACCGAGCCCGATGGCCGTGCACCAAGATATTCGACACCCGGGTTGCGGGCAGCGCAGGCGCGTGTTTCAGCTGCCAACGGACCGTCGCCGATGATTTTCAGCCGAGTTTGAATCTTGCCTGAATTCCACGCCGAAAGCAGCGTTCTAATGCCTTTTTCCAGTGAGAGCCGTCCGACATAGAGCGCGACGTCTTCTTTATCGCTCGCCTCCGTCCAAGTGTCTAAACCAACAAAGTTCGGTTTTACGACAACCTTTTCTACCGGCAACCCGCCACTAACCAGAATTTCGCGTTGAAAATCTGATACCGCAATAAAGAGATTTACTCGATCCCATGTGTGCATGAGCCGGTGAAAGGCATACGCTGACGTGACGATAGCACTGCCAACGCGGCTGCCGCGATAGCAGCCATGTACTATTCCATCGACGGGAAGCGATTTGCCGATACAGTCCGTGCAAACAACGCCATCGCGAAAAAGCAGCGCGTTTGCGCAAAGCATCCTGAAGTTATGCAAAGTCTGAACAATGGGGATACCCGAGGCGTCGGCCTCCAGAATAATTGAAGGCGACAACATCGGAAACCAATTATGAACGTGCAGTATGTCTGGATGAAAATCATGGATTGCTTGTTTTATCCGTCTTCGGGAACTAGCCGAATAACAGATCGATGTAGAAGCAATAAGCTTGCCGTGAATGCCGCGAATAGCATCGTTATCCTGCTCTAGCATCTCCAAGCAATGGTCACGACACCGGAGCAATTCGACCTCGTCGCGCACGACCGCGTCTTCACCGCCGCTAAATTGATACCTATTATGCGCTACCAGGATTCTCATCGGGTTATCAGTTAGCCGACATCTCTGCCGCCTGAAAATCTCCCTGCCGCAACAACATGCCTGGCACGGAAATCGGCGATCAATTTTGCCGATATACCGAGAATAATAGCGATAATAATGAATTGCATATAGAACTCAGGCTTTAAAGGGACAGTAAATAATGACGTATCTTGCCCTTCCGCGAAAAAAAAGACAAGCAACACAAGCGAACATTCGAGCGCCATACGAAACTCATTGTCCCGCGCAAACTGCATATAAGCAGGCTTCTTCGCGAAGCGCAAAGCCAATCTGACAATCTTCACTAACATAATCAGATAAATCGCCAAAGCCAGCCACCCAGCATCCGCCAAAACTTGTAAGAAGGAGTTGTGGGCGTTGCCAATACCGACCACATTGATCTCTAGTCCAAGAGCGTAATAATTTCTGAAAAGCATTCGGAAGCCTGCTACGTAGCCCATTCCCCATGGGTGGACGAAGCAGTATTGAAACACAAATTTCCAGATGTCGGTTCTTCCGCTGGCACTTTCTATGCCCTTGATATCCTGCCCTCGGTTAAAGAAGTTCCATATGGTTCCTCCCCCGACAAATGTCACAAATATGCCAACGAGCAAGACAAAGTTCATGAATCCAGAGATAACTACATACGCTACGCGCTGGCCCATCTTTGCCCAGCGAAATGCAAGAATCGCGAAAACTAGAAGCAGGGCGAGCTCGCATCCTCTTGACCGCGCGAGCACAACACCCACAAGGCCGACAAAAAAGAGAAAAGTAGATTTTACTTTGGATTCCAGGGAATTCAGAAAAGCGTATGCCGAAATAATCGAAATTAAAGGGCAAATGAGCAACATAGAACCCACGGCGCCTCCGCTAAATCGCTCAATTTCTTCTCCCGGTAAAGTCCCCACAACGAGTGTTGGATTAATAAAAAGTACTACTAGAACAAGCAAAAGTACAAGGATTGCTATAAGCCGTAAATGAAACAGACATTGTAGCCAATTCGGCGGAGTCCGATAGACATCGAGAATGAACTCAAAAACGCAAATCAAGGTGAGAAAATATATGATCGAGTACGCTAACGACACTCTGCGACTGGTAGAGTAAAATACGGAGATCGTATATAGAACGCCGAGAAAGGATGCTAATAATAGGATCGAGCGAATCTTCTTGGGGGTGAGGATCGACCGCGCGTTTGACAAACGCCAAATCGCCCGGAGGGTAATTATCAAGAGCACGCTGACCTGAACAAAACTCCAGACATCCAGTATTCCTTTTGTGGCATCGATTTTATCATGAGCAACTCTGAATATCGGCGGACCAGACGCAAGAATAAATATTGGGTACCGCAGTATGAACTTGAAAAACGATAGACGTCTGGAAGGAGTCTCTCGAGGCACATCGTATTCGCCATATTCTGCCCATCGTACAGAATGATTCATGTATGTGCTTCTTCCTTTTGAAAAATCCCTGCGTTCAAACGATCAGTTACAAATAACTTTCGTCATGAGCGTGTTCAACGCCGATCTTGATCTGTGTCGTGAATGCAATATGAAAAGGCGGACTTGATAAAAGCCCGGTATAAGCAGAAAGCGATGTGAGAGGCCGTCCTCCACTGTGCGTATATTCGAATACTATAGGCAATGAATGAGGATGGTCAAGCAGGGGAATAGAACTCCTCAGGTACAGTTCAACAGCACGTTCAGAGCAGCTATGTTTCCGTCATAGCGCCAGAACTCAGGATTAGCTTCTTACTTGATGACAATACACACGGAAACTTTCCTCTAGTAGCGTTCGCCCCACAGACTGGACACGACGATTCACTCATATTTACAATCATACCGGCCGATCCACACCGCATTTTCTAGAGGCATGTAAAACATCCTCGATGTGTGAGTATGTGCGAGATACAACATCCTTCCAAGTGTTTGCCCTCGCGACTACCAGGGCTTGAAGCGCCATCTGGGCGCGTAGATCAGGTTTGTCGGCGAGGTTACGCATCGCTGCCTTAAGATCTCCGATTACTTCCGATTCGCATCGATTCTCCACTGGAACCTTAATGCTACAGGAGGGCGGAAGGAATGCGCCTGGGCCACCGGTATCCAAACAGATCACCGGGAGCGCTTGCGACAAAGCCTCAAGGACCACATTGCCACTGGAGTCATGCAGGCTCGGAAATACAAAGGCCGTATAATAGCATAATTGTGCCCACATCTCCTCTTGCGGAAGCCAGCCTAGCCATTGCACGGAGTCATGAAGCCCCAACGCCGCGGTGAGTCTTTTAAGCCGGCCTTCCTCCGGCCCCGTCCCAATTATTGTGAAAGTTGCATTAGGCAGATCCCTTCTAAGTTGGAAAAATGCTTTTAGCGCCAGGTGCATTCCCTTCATATAGATAAGACGCCCGGCATAAACAAAGTCGGAACTCGCGGCTGGAGACATAATCTCTTGCTTTATATTCTGAGGTTCCAGTCCAATCTCAAGCCGTAACTGGCATTTCTCCACACATTCAGCCGGCATGATAGCGAGTGTATCCTTGGTCTTGCAGTAGATCACCATTGCTTGCCTGAACATTGCGCCAGTGAGTGGATTCAAGTAGTCCAGCTTATTGGACAACTCGCGAATATTCTCCATAAAAGCCAACCGTAGCGGAAAGGAGCCGCGCAATAAGACAGGTGTAACTTCTCCTCCGCCTATTGGGCCTACAACGAAAGGGAGCCCGAGACGGCCCATGAGCGAAGGCTTGCGTAAACCTCCAAAAGTCAAATGGTGAACTAAATCGAACCGCTCATTGTGAGTGATCCGACTGGCCAGACGGTATGCGCCGTACTGCCATAGCAGATAATACAGTTGAATGCCTCGGTTTCCTTGCTTCCACCATTTTCCCCACGGCGGAAGATCGTAATAGTGAAAGTGCAGGCCTGCGATCGGAGCATCCACCAGTGCCTTTTCGATTACAGTCCGATTGTTGGATCGCGTAATAACTTCGACTTGATGACCAAGTCGGGCCAGTTCTATTGCCCAGTGCCAGCCAACTCCGGGCTCCGAGCCCTTTCCCGGTTCACAGGCGTAGGCTGAAAGCAATATTTTGCTGAATATTTTGTGGACGGCAACACAATCTTTGTCTTGTGCGGCGCTTTCAATCTTATCGGCGGAATGTTCACGCATATTGTTAATTCTGTGTGTAGCAACGTGCGCCGTCAAAGACGCCCAGGACAGCTCGCTTGCACGGGCGATTGCTCCCATCGCAAGGCGCTCCGACTCCGCAGCAGACATCACCCCCAGGGAGACCATGGAGATAGCAAGGCCTGTCACAATATGAGCCTCATCGGCGCCTTTTGTTGGAACTACGATCCCACAGGACTCGTTGACAATAACGCCAGGACCTCCAAGATCGAGGCAGATGACAGGAAGGCCCTCAGATAGAGCTTCGAAAACGGCCATTCCTCCCGAGTCATGGAGACTCGGAAAGATAAATGCGGTGTAGCTGTGTAGCGAGTCTATGAGTTTCTGCCGGGAAATCTGACCAACGAAATCGACCGCTTGTACTACTCCGAACTTCTGCGCCACTTTTCGCAACCAGCGCTCATCGGGTCCGCTACCTATGAGAGTGAGTGTTGCCCCAGGTATAGATTTTCTCGCTTCAGCCAGTGCCCGGATCGCGAAGTGCACTCCTTTCCAATGGAGGAGTCGCCCGACAAACACGAATCGCGGCGAAGTTGGCAGCCGTTGCTTAGTCTGCTTGACACTCTGCCGATTAAATGCGACGCTAAGCTGCACCTCAGTTTTAGAACGCCATTTTGGCAGCACTAGCCTCAAACTTTCTGGCGTCGTCACGTAGATACGCTCCGCCGCTGCAAGTGCAGCGCGCGTGAGCGGGCTGTATCGCACAAAGATGATTTCCAAGTCGCGAAGTAACTCTTGAACTTGACAAAACAACGGCATGCTGCGACGCAGGGGAAATGGGGCGCGCTCGCCGCCTGCGATAGGGCCCAAAATAAATGGAATGCCAAGTCTTCCCATAAAAGACCCTGCATACATACCGGAAAATGTTGCATGATAGACGCTGTCGAACCGATTAACTTGATGTATTCTTGCAGCCATACGGTATGCGCCCCACTGCCAGAGGAAAAAGTAGATAGGCTGGAACCAGGCATTCGTCTTAAGCCTTAGAGCCCACCGCGGAAGATCATAGTAGATAAAATGCAGTCCGGGGGCATGACTCAAAGGGCTAGCCTCTATAACGTCCTGATTGTTGGCGCGCGTGAGCACCCATACCTCATCGGCAAGCGCCAACATGTGCAAAGCTCTTTGCCAGCCGATCTCTTGTTCCGACCCGCGATCCGGCTCGCACGCATAAGCGGAAAGTAAGACCCTCATATTTTCTCCACTTTTTCCAAGTATCTATGGTAAGGTAGGCCGTAGCAGCCGGTCATCAACCTCCATAGGATGCGGAGGCTAATAGCTATCTTGCGGCGGATGTAATATGTTTTTGGCACCGTGTGATTCTTCCAGTAACGCGATCGGATAGCCATATCGTCTTGCTCGACCTTCACGTGCAGGCGTCGACAATTTTGTTCCGGATAGAAGCGCATCCGCGACCATTGCCGTGTTACGTGCTTGAATTTAGCGTGCGCGTCGCTGAATCTGATCCATAAATCGGTATCAAAGGCCAGGCGATAGGTCGTGGAAATTCCGCCGACCCGATCATAGATTGACCGCCTCCAGAACGCGGACATGCCTGGAATATAGTTATACGTGTAAAACCAGATAAACCGATTGAAAGGAATCTCCTTATGCCGACGCAAAGCATTTCCCTTGGCATCAATCCACGTCGTATCTCCAAACACTATATCGACGTCCGGGTGCTGGGAGAAATACTCTCCGACTTCGCGCAGCACGCCAGGCTCAAAGAGGTCATCGCTGTTAAGAAAGCAGAGGATTTCTCCAGTAGCATGGGAAAAACCCTTGATGAGCCCCTGGGAATGACCGCCATCCGGCTCGCTGCACCAGAATTTCATATGCTGCTGGTATTTGTGGATGATATCGGGGCTTTCATCCTTTGAGCCGCCGTCGATCACGATCAGCTCAAACTCTGGATAATCCTGCTCGATGATGGAGAGAAGGGTCAGCTCCAGAAACTTAGCCTGATTAAAGGACGGCACCACAACGCTAATTTTGGGGTAAGTGTTCATAGCCTTTCAGCTCCGATGCAGCAGATTGTGTTCATGGTAAACATAAATGGTCGATAATCCTGGAGTAGCTATCAAGCACGGGATGCGATTCGGAAGCGCCGCGCACAGACCAGAGATAGAGCGTGCAAATACTCATCAGGTAAGCCAGAACCTGCGTCTGCGCGTTGTAGCAAAACTCCTTGCCAAGCCATTGTTGAGACTTTTTCAGCGTCTGCATAATGCATCGAACCATAGGGGCAGTCGCTCGGCTCTTTAATGCCATCGGCATCAATGCAAAGTGTAGCGGATCAAACAAGGGAAGATGCTCATAGTCCGCATTTTCCCAGTCAAATACCCTGGCGAAGCCATGCTCGATTCGAATATTCCACGGGGTGAAGTCGTTGTGTGCAGCAACCAACAAAATCGGCGCCCCAGAAAGCGACTGCTCGATTTGTCGCATTCCCGTATCGAGACGGTTAGACCAAGCATTGGAAAGCAGGCCGCTTAGATCCTTCAACCGTGAGCGCATATTCCGGTAAAACCTGGACTCCTCAATGCGCATTGTCTGGCGCGAGTGCTGTTGAAATTTACGCAGAAACGAGACGTGCGGGTCCCAGAACTCAAAGTCGATGACACCTGGCAGTAATAACTCCGCGACAAAGGAGAGATAAGCGCCGGACTGATGAGCAACAAGTTCAGGAATGTGGTCAACCAGTGATGCCTGGCGTTGCAGGGTTCGCAGCCAGTTAGCTTCGTTCCGAAGGAGGAGGTCAACCGCATCCCCGGCGCCTGCCTTGACGATACAGAGTGGCGCGACCGTTTTCTTGTGCAAAAATAGGATGGTGTCTTTTGACCATGGTCCGGTCGCTCCAGAGCGGCAACAAGAAATTCCAGCATCGTTGCCTATCGTCTCCCTTATTAACTCCAATCTTTCGTCTTCTACGCAGCATACAGCCCCAAAATAACGCGGCAGCCAAGTTATTGCGCGCAGAAAATACTCCAACCGCCCGAGGTGAAAGGTTCCCCAACACGCTTGCCGCGCGGTGTTGTGGCGCGGGACGATAAAACGCACCCGTCCTCCCCAGGGCAGCGCCAGATGCGTTCCAGCTGATTTATGCTGGGCGCTGTAGAACAAGCCTATATCATCCACGCTTACCTACATCTTCGATCAATGCCCCAGTAATGGCATTTTCCACATCAGATATTACTTTGTGCAACGATTGCGAGGCATCGATGATTACATGGTTTCTTTGGCTCCGAACGAAGGCCAGGTATGCCTGGCGTTGCCGTGTAGTCTCTTCTGGCGGCACCTCCTGCTTGCGCTCACGCAAGACTTCAGTTGGCGCATCCAACAGCATCCATAAATCCGGCCGTGGCATCAGTGCTCCGATCATCCTTGCGGCCCAACGAGGCCCACCATAGCGATAGCGCTTTGGGTCAACCAGGAGGTCATGATAGTAGCGGTCGCAAATGAGTAACGTCTCTTTCTTGTCTTGAAGGAGATTTACATACCACTCTTCCATGAGCCAGACAAATATCTTAGCAAGCGAGGTTAGCGCTGAACGTGGCGGTTTGCTATGAGGATCGATGACAATAGCTCCCGGAACGACGTGTTGCGGGAAGGCGAGACGAGGCTTCAAATGCCGCATCTTTACAACGCGATCTCCCCGGTTAAGCTTGTCCATTACCTCGTGAATGACAGAGCTCTTGCCTGCCCCATCAGGGCCAAGAATAACTATTTTCAAATTGCCTATCTCCTTCTGTCAATAGTTATCAAATGCTGTTACGGGCTGTAAATGCAAATCATTAAAGCGGATTTTAAGCTGCCTCTTTGTGCGCTGTGCGAGAGTATCTATAATTGCAGCATATGCATCTTCTGTGACTCTGTCAGCCAGCCTGCCGGCGTCAAGGATAATGTATTTCGCACGAGTCTTCACAAAGGAGCGGTAGGATTCAAGTTGCCAGGATATTTCACATGAGGGTAATTCCCGGTCCTTGGATTGTAGTCCCCCACCATCCGTATCAAGTAATATCCAAAGATCCGGGGAAGGATATAGCTTTCCGCTGAGGCGTGCAAACCACCCAGGTATTTTATCGAGGCGCCTACCGGAGTCGACAAACACTTTGTAGCAGCAACTCTCGATAATTTGAAGCGTGAGATTTTGCCTTTTTCTGAACTGGCTCAGCCGCTCTTCAAGCAGCCACTTAGCTATCCTCGTCATGGTGACCTGAGGGAAGCATCCAGATTCAGCGCGGGAACCTGCACACGGGCATTTTGCCAATAGCTCGCTTCTTACATTAAGTGGCGGTCCAAAATGGCGTCTCTGCACCAGCTTAGCTGAGTATTGGAGCAATGGCACCAAGCCTTCAACGACTGTTGAATTGCCATGGCCGGCCGGATCTAATATGCACACGGATTCGAGAGTCTTTGGTGTACAGCGAACTGTGATTTCATATATATAATAACGGGCCATGGCTAAGACACTTTGAAATGGTCTATGCAGCAGGTTGCGCAGAATCAGAGAAATCCGAAGCGATCTGACGCGCGCCAGTATCTTCTGCCTTTCGCCCTGAATTATCGCATTCGTCAATCGTTCTGCGACTTTAGGCGAAAACTCCTTCCGTAGAGCAGCTATCACCTCGGCCATGTTGCCTGCAAATGTTTGCCGCACTTTAGGAAAGTACTTCTCCTTGAGCCATCCGCCTACGAGCAGGCTCGATAATAGAGAGATAATTGCCTCGTGAATTGGCGAGGGTACAAGAAAATTCAAGTCGCCAGATTGCCGTGGTATTGCCGATCGCAGAATCATATTTGTTGGCAGGAACGGGAGACCCTTCCAGTTCAGGCTCCAGATGAAATCAAGCCCCAGCGCGCGAACTCCGGGAGCCGAAGAAACTCCTTCCACAAACACGTGCGCAACGTAGTAACGTTCTGCATAGCCGACGATTTGAATGCCAGGAATCGATCTAACCGCGGAGATGGCATGCGACAGATGAGACGGACAAATTAGAAAATCCACGTCGCTGCCAACATTGCGAGCCGGAAATCCCTCATAATTCCGTAAAACGCAGAAGCGCACCCCTTCCCTATCCAGCGCTTGAAACAGCACAGGAATGAAATCGCCAAACGGCATGGCCGGAGGCAGAAATGAACGCGATAAATTTTCTTGCATATTATTCCTTATTTCTAATACATAACAATTCATTGCCGGCAGCTCAGGCTGAATACAGTGCTGGCGGTTATGCGCGGGGGTTTATAGGTGAGTTATGTACCGCCAGACGCGCCGCGCCAAGTTCGCGGGATTGAGGATGACACCAACAAACAGGTGGCCAACGGCGGCCATATATTGGGCATCTAGAAATCGATTGCCTGCAATCCGCATATGCAATTTGGATGAATCTTTGCGATTCCGGTTCAGACGAGACAAAATATCCTGTGGCAGGGAAAGCCTGAACTGGTCTAGGGTCAACTCCGGAATAGATTGCAAGCGCCGCTGATAAGAGTCCTTTGTCCATCGCGTCTTTTCACGCATATCCGCATACACGCGGTATGTATTTGCGCTTGTCTGGAAACGATAGTAAATCAGCGGCTCAAGCATAAGCAATACCTTTCCGGCTTGCGACAAACGGCATTCCATATCCCAATCATCCACCGGATAGTAATCGTGCCTAAAGCCACCTATGGAACGGAGTACGGCAGTGCGGACAAACATGGTAGAACAGAGCATGCATCCGTCTTTCAACGGCTGGTACTCCTTCAATTCACCTGGAGACATAACCACCCTGTCCTCGTTTGACCAACTATGCTTGCTTCCTAATTTGGTTACGTAGGAGAAAACACCGAGGGCTTCGGGGTGATCATTCATTACTCGCAGTTGACGTTCCAGCCGGTCGGGAAAGCTAACGTCGTCCTGATCGCTGCGCGCGATGAAGGGCGCTTTGGCCTCCGCAATTCCATGATTCAACGCCTCGCAAAGTCCGCCATTCTTCCTCTGAATCAAACGAATCCGTTCGTCCTTGAAAGAGCGAACGATATCAGCCGAGGAATCGGTGCTTCCATCATCTATCGCAAGCAACTCATAATTCTCGAATGTCTGAGACAGCAGGGCCTCAAGCGTCTCGGCAAGATATGCCGAGCCGTTATAGATCGGTACGACAACCGTGATTTCCGGGCACGTCATGAATGTTTGAATTTACTTTTCAGATACAGATCGGCCTGAGTATCGCCCTATTTGGCTATCCGGACGGGCGCTTCGTGGTTGAGTGTATAGATACTCCATAGTCTGTCTCCATCGCCAGCCTCACTTATCTTTACGTATTTTGGACTTAAGCTATTCTGGTAGATATCGCCGGAACTGCGAAGCATTACTGTCGGAATCTCTCCTCTTTGCAGCATGCCTTCCACGCAGCCATTTTGACAACTAGCCAGCATAGCTTGATGAGACATGGGATCGATTACCAGGGCCGGGGCGCGATTATCGTTTGAAAACCATGGAAGCGAAAAGATTTCATTGGAGGTGAAGATTGGCTTTTTCAATGACGCTAAACGGCCGCGAAGCGCCACGGCATCCGCGTACTCGGCCGCGGTGGCAATACCCACAGTCCCGAATGTGTGTGCGTGAGTCCCGCTCTGCGGCGCTGCGAGCTGTATTGCGGGTTGCACGCAGCCGAAGAGAAGGAGAACGCTAACCAGCCGCCCCGGCGCTGTAAACACCGCTATCTGCAGAAGCGTGGAGCCCGCGACAAACGCTTCAAGGAGGTAGTTGTCCCATGAGCCCATTTTTGCCATTCCAACCAACCCGCCGGCCAGTGCGACCATAAGAATAGCCGTAAGCATACGGACAGTGTTATCAACCCGGCGCGAGTTAGCCGCGAACAGCAGCGCTATGGGAGCAAGTATCCAATAAACATTCGCAATCAGGGATTTGGGCGCGATTTGGAAGGCCCACATGAGGCTCCAAGGGATAAGCCGCGTAGCGGCAAAAATGTTAAATCGGTACTCGGGGCTCCCGAGGAGAAGCGTGGCAGCGGCCAACACCGCAAATACCGCGGCCAGCACAGACAGATCGCGCCACCGCTTGTGAAACATGAGAAACAGGCAGACCCCGACGAGCGACAGAACTATAGACTGCTTGAACGACCATGCGAGATAGAAGAAGACGCCTGCATACACGAAGCCAAACCTTGGGCGACGCACGACCATCCAAAGAGCGATCATAACGATAGCGATGGCGGGTATGTCAGGCCGTATGGTGATAGCCCAGTAGCGGATGATGGAAGCGCTGAGCCAGAGGCCTGCCGCAAAAAGCAACGATAGAATACTGCGAGCGCCGCGCAACGAGAGATGAGCCTGCATGAATTTCCACTGTGCTATTGCGCCCACGAGCGCGAAAACAATTGTGAGCAGGCGTCCCCACGTCATAATGCCGTCGCCAGTTGCGCCAACCATCCTAAGAAAGGAAGAGTAGGTCTCATAAAAAAGGTAGTTGTATGGCGAGACAGAAAACGGATATGCAAGTGGCCACTCGTAGATGGCGAGGTGGTGGACTGCTTTCCAAATGGAATAGACAATTATAGGCTCGCCACCGCTGGTCGGGAACAGCGCGCCATAACGCAGAATAATGACCAGGCGGACGAGAAACACGGCGATATTCAGGATCACGAAAATCAATACCGCCGCGACTCGAAGGTCCGAGATGTCAATGGCCGCGCTCCTTGGCGGGCCATCCAGCGTCTTTGCCATTGAATTCATGCACTATTTCTCACTTTGCTGTCACAGGAGATTGTGGCGCGAGAGCCGCTTGCCGCGCCACGCGGCTTGATTTCATAAGCAGGGAGACGCCGACGATGCTCTGAAAGAGAATCTGCGACCCGATAAGTCCGAGCAGTGAGCCGCTAAGGCCCAGCCACTTTGCCATGGGACCCGCAAAAAAGACCGCAAACGCAGTCATGGCCAGGTAGGACCAGAAGATAGGCACTGTAAACTCCAAGGCCTGCAATCCGGCGCGCAACGGACCGCCCATGAAGACGAAGACGTAAAGCAAAGCATATAGTCGCAGGATGTAGCCGTACTGGACCATTTCGGGTCCATAGATCAAGTGCAGCCAGAAGCCCGGCGCTGCCGCCATGACAATGGCAAACACCAAGGTCAACCCGCCCCACTTGATTAGGATGAATCTAGTGTAAGCAAGCATAGAATGCACTCCGCCATCGCGAAGGTGGCGCGCGGTCTCGACGGGAACAACATTATCCAACCCCTGAAACCATACATGAGTCACGCCCATCAAGTTCTGCGACGCTTTGAGGACACCCGCGGCGGCAGCGCCGTAGTAGACTGGGGCGGCGATCACAAAGAGATTGCCGGAAACCCATTGCAACAGGGACGAGGCGCCGAGCCAGCGGGAGATTTTCCAGTGCCGCCGCGCGATGGCCTTGATCCACACCGGATGAAACTCGATAGGTTCCACCCAAAACCATCCCGCCACCAGCCCCAGGATCGAGGTTCCCGCCATGACCCAGAGCGCGGACGCGGTGTTCAGATGACCTGCGCGATGCAGAAGGAACAGAATGGGCAGCTGAGTAAAGTAGCTGAGAGCATCGTCGGCAAAGGCGCGACGACTCTGGCGTGTGGCGAAAAAATAGCGCCGCACAAAGTCTTGCATTTGGTATGCAAATGCGGAGACCGCGAGGGGCAGCGCGAGCTGCTGTAATCCCTCATGAGGTATGAAGCTGCTGGAGACCTTCAGGGTAGCGAAGACGAGAACAAAACAGGCTGAAACCAGGATAAGCTCCTGGAAAACAACGGCGCCGAAGTAGTTAGGCCTATCCTTTTCTTCCTGCTTGGGGCCAATGCTCATCATGGGCGCGACGATCAACGCGGTCTGGAGGCTGTTGACGAATAACACAGACATCCAGGCGAGGGCGAAGACTCCAAATTCGCGCAGGCCCATGAAGCGGGCGAGCATCACATTGGTTAGAAAGTTGGTCGCGCTGACGACAGCCTGGTCGGTCAGCGCCCAGATTTCACGTCCCAACAACTGCCGGAGCAAGCCAAGCCGGACTCGTCCAAAGAGAGTGGCTAGGGCGCTCATCCCGCCTCCAAAACGCCCAGAGTGGAACCGCCATCGCATCGCGCTGATCGCGGCGACCTTTCAGTTGGCAGGATTGCTTTCATGCGGTCAGCGCGAATGAATCCGCTCATGAAGTAACAGTCCCTGACGCACCGGGGCTTATGTGGGACACAGTATGCGGAAAATCGCCGCAAGCGTAAGCGCAGGATAGGATGGTTCCCAGCTTATTCGGTCAGTGAGTAACGATGGCCGCCGAGGAAGCTTCTCCGATTATCGTTTGCGTGCTGGCAAAGACCGCCTTGATCTTGCTGGTGGGCACATAAACGATGTCTTGCGCTTGCAGCGCGAGCGGCGTCTGAGTCCCCTTTGTAATGTCAACATAGGAGAGGGGGAAATCCAGGACGGTTCCGTCGGGATTACGGCGAATCACCCGCAGTCCATGGGTGTTGGCCTGCAACGTCGTTCCTCCACTGAGCGCCAAGGCCTCGGCAACATTCAGCTTTCCATCTTCCTGCATCAGGAAGCCGCCCGGCCTGTTGACCGCTCCTAGAACATAGACAATGCCCGCGCGCGGAACGATAACCGTGTCGCCGGGCCGCACGAGGATGGAAGCTGTTTCGCGAGTGCCCTGAGAGCGAGAATAAGGAACCTCCTGCTCCGGCGCAGTGTCACCGGCTCCGAAGCGGATCTTGATGCGCGGACCCGCCAATGGAGACACGCCGCCGGCTTGGGCAAGGATTTCACCGAGCATGGTGGGGGCGATCACCGATATCCTCCCCGGGCTGCCCACCTCGCCAATGACCGTTACGAAATGGCCGGCATATTGCTGCACGTCGACATTCACTTGCGGCTGGTTCAGGATCTGGCCATCCTTGAGGGCTGCCTCAAGACGCTTCGCCGCCTCCGGTATGGTGAGCCCTC
>Ga0326727_10003932_pt1 | contig 46082 bp, 52 predicted proteins | sample MB2enrmetagenome_FD_207643 | JGI IMG/M metagenome (GOLD analysis project Ga0326727, IMG submission 207643) | Lab enriched peat soil microbial communities from McLean, Ithaca, NY, United States - MB29MY | ecosystem: Environmental > Terrestrial > Soil > Wetlands > Peat | place: USA: New York... | reverse complement strand
ACCTGCTTCCACACTGCTACCTGGAAGCGCTCGGCCGGAAGGGCTCGCAACTTCTGCCGCTCTTCCTCGAAAGCCTCCATCGGCGGGATACCCGTGGTTCCGTGCTCTTTCCTGCCGTACACTTCGCGGCACCACTCCAGCGCCCGCTCATTGAGCTCTGTCAGTCCCGCGGCCGGGTGCAGCTCCTTTAACATCCGAAAAAGCTCCCGTGCCACTGGCACTAGACGTTCGATTTTGGCCTTGTCAGTCGCGCGGGCGACCCGGCAAGGATTGATGAACACGCCGTAATACGAGGCGACCTCCGCCAGCGAGCGGTTGATCTGCGGATCCCACAGGTCGGGCTTGATCACCCCTGACTTCAGGTTATCGATGGTGAACCACTCCGTGGAGCCGCCATAGCCGTCGTGCAGCATGCTCACGACGCTGGAGGCAAACTCACGCTGGTCCTGCTTTCTCACAAACTCGAAGTAGGGCAACCGCGAATACACCAACACTGCGCAGAAGGCCCACACGGCGCGGTCCTTCTTGCTCACCGGATCCGCCAAGCTTCCCACCAGTCCGTAGTCGAGCTGGGTCTCCAATCCCGGGGGTAACTCGATGCGGATCATCCGCGGCAGTTCTTTGCGGGCAAGTCCGTGGTGGCGAGCAAAGCGCTTGAACGTCTCATAGCTGGCCCCCAGCTCGTACTTGCTGTTGATCACCAGGAATGCTGTCTTGGGCTTCAGAGGCTCCTTGCCGCGGTTGATCAGTTCTCGCAGCTCATCAGTGTGCTCGCTCAGCTTTCCCCAGGTCGGACCGTGGTTCACCGCACGAGCCTGCAGCGTGGCTTCCACCATCTCGTAGAACTGCTGTCGCTCCACCGATGTGCCTGTCGGCTTCAGACCCGCCGCCGCGAATCGCTTCAGGTATTCCCGCACCGTCTTGCGGTCACGACCCTCGTAGCTGGCGATCTGCGACAGCGTCTGTCGGCTCTGCCACCGCCGGTAGATCTCCCACAGGTCTCGTTTATGCATCGCTCGATAGCCCATCCTCGCTGTCCCCTCCCTTGGGAGACAGCGTACCCACCACCCGGAGGGTGGGGAATATAGCTGACCCTAGAAGCTTCAAAACTGGGGAATATAGCTGACCCTGACTTGCCCCCAGGTGGGGAATCTACCTGACCCCGGACACTACAAAGAAGTCGTTTCGAGGACGAGCGACCTCCTAAGGCGTTGAGAAGGATGTGCTCGTCCGATTGATTGCGCTCGTTGAGTTCCGTTCCGCAAAGATAGCAGCTTGGCGTGCCAATACCCTTCCTCGCAACACGTCTTGCCGGTTTTGATCGAGACTTGAATAGGCCTAACATTCATATAGCGAGCCTTCGCTGGCTGTCAACTCAAGAATTGTGGCCTATTTCTCAACTTTTGAGGTTCCATAAGCCGTCCTGAGAAAGGCACGAACGTGCGTGTATGTACCTCCCAGGCGCTACCGCTCCAGCCCCAAGCTTCGTAGGTGGGCCTCCGTCGCCGCGAAGAGCTTGTAGTAGAAGTTCCCTCTCCTTGTATGACTCGAAGCTTCCATTCTCGAATAAGACTTGTGTACCCTCAAGGGCAGGATATCACGCATAGACGAAGTCCGTCGACTGTTCGGAACCAGGGCGTTGTTTGACGCCCTCAAGTATCCGTGCTTCTCCGGCGGATGAAGTTCCATTTCAGCCTCTTCCCCCTCACCGATTCCATTCAGCGTCGGCGAGAATTACCTGAACGAGGCTGTGAACAAGCATCGGTTCCTTCGCGGCCATAGTTTCAAGGTATGCAGGAGCTCCGCACGACTCCATGACTTCCACGCCGCTCCTGCCCGCGTACAACTTTTCTCGGACGTGGTCCCGAAGATTACGAAACTCTCCTGGGCTCCTGTACCAGTCGAGCAATAGCCGACTGTTCGCACTATTGAGCCTGATCTCCTGCGAACCCGCTTTCCTCTCAAGAACGACGCCGTGTGCCTTCAATGATCGTACGGCTTCTACGAGCTCGATCGGGACTTCAATGAACTGCACGCGCCCCGAGTAGCGATCCAGAGCGACTTTGTCGACGGAAGCGGCAAGGACAAACTGGCTAAACGAACGGCTGTATGCAGTGATTATGTCTTCCACATCCATTCCGAGATCTTGGTAAACCAGACACAAGATAAAAAGGACCAGTTTGGGCTCCAGTTGCGACAACCTTTCAAATGATTGATGCTCGAACAGATCCGAGGCGTGACCAACACTATCGCGTAGCTCTTTCAGGTAAGCAAAATCGTCGCGACTGAATGCCAGTATTTCGACGAGCCGCCCGTCCACGCCTGAGAGGAGGTGCTCGAATCTCTCGACGTAGCCGTAGCGGATCCCAAAAGAATAGCGCCCGACCACTCCGTTCATCTCATCGAAGATCGCTTCCCATTCGGGTCGATATCGATCGTGCTGCCGAAGTTTCTTTCGTACTCCCGCAGCCCATGCTCGCGCTTGCTTCTTGAGAGCGCTCCGTACCTGATATGGAAGCTGTGGTCCCTTCTGTCCCTTCGTCTGGTCGAGATAGTTTTGCAAGATAGAGACATATCCAAGGACACGGTAGTCCCAGACATCGTGATAGTTCATCATGGCGAAGACTCGAGACCAGAGTCTGCCGAAGCGCTCCCTTTTTGAGTAATAGCTATTGAGAATGGTTGTCCACTTCGCGTTTTCGCATAGATATCGGTTCCAGTGGATTGCGTGAAAGTCGTCCGCGAGGCTGTGAACAGAATGTACCGTTGGATACGCGATGTGCACACTCTCGCCATCAAGCTCGGCCATCATGAACTCGATTGTTGAGGGCATTCCAATAAGGAACGTGAGGATCAGCCTGAAGTCTCTCTCGAGATTTCGGCAGTCCTCAATGGTCAAGTGCCCTTCCATCGGGGCGCAATCAACCGTGACTCGTTCCACGAGCCTCTTTTGGTCGTTCTCATTCTCCCAGTGCGCATGATAGGAGAGCCCAATAACCAATTCCCTTCCTGCGACGGTCGGATGCTCTTCGAATGTGCGATAGTTGAGCTTGTAGCGCACTTCCCCTTCCGAGAACTCCGTGAAACTTCGCCCCGTGACCCACTTTGTTAGATTGCCATAGGCCAAGTGGACGCTGGCGAAGGCGAGCTGGTCTTTTCTCTTGATCCTTGGACCCATCACGACGGTGGCTGGAAGGTACTCACCTCCGATCTCTTCGACATCCAGCAGAGCATAGTGGCCCTCTGTTGTATCGAAGCTAACGATCTCTCTTTTTGGCCCTTCGCGAACGGTCAAAGAATCAAAAAGTGACCTCGGCTTGTTGGGTGCCAAAACAGGGAATCTGTTCGGGTTGAGCGTCAAGCTCGCGGTAAATTCTCCCTCCCCAGAGGAGAGCGTGCATGTGCCATGGAGAACTTCATCGTCTCTGAAACCCAGTTCCTTGCTCATTTACCGAAATTCCTGCCGCTCGGATTGTCTCGCTCTTGCCATCCATGCGCACTTCCCCAGACTTCGTCCAGTTTTTGGCAGAAAAGAACGCGTCTAGAGGCCTCTAGATTCAATCCGGCGAAGCTCTGCCGTATCTTTTTATACCCTCCCAGAGCGCTACCGCTCCAGCCCCAAACTTCGCAGGTGGGCCTCCGTCACCGCAACGTTAGCATGCCCCAAGACGCTCTTGAGCGCATACACGTCGTCTGGCACATGGTCAGCGGTGCGGTTCTACCGCTGATTCGCTAAGTGTCTTCTTAGCTTTATTGCTACGCAAATTTCGCTCCAACAACGTCCAGTAGTATCGATTTCAGCTCGACAATCTCCATACTAGTCAGTGTTGCGGATTCGGGTATAAGATTGTAGCTCCTGAAAACTTTCCCATGAAAGTTAGCGTCTCCGGAAACAAACTTGTCGGCGGGATTGATCTTAAGTTCTGCAATAAAAACCTCAATGTCCGACGCCTTCTCCTTATCGGCAAGACCTACCTCGTAACAGATGAACTTGTGGATATGCCGAAAGGGATGATTGATGTACTTACCCATCGTCCCCTTTAGTTCTACGTATTTCGGACTGCTTTGTTTCTCGACAATAAAATCAATCCCTTCCCGCGTATTATAATCTAACAATGAAAAATCGAACAATTTCGGATATCTCGCTATTACCTGCGCAAGAAGCGCCATGGTTTCGGACTCTGAGTACCCGGAAGTGATTTTAGAAGGCTCAAGGAGCACGGTGTCATCCGGCAGAATGATCTTCTTCCGTTGTTGTGCCGCCCTGTAACGTTTCACCAGAGAGCAATTGTTGCTCCATCCGCTCCATTTCTGTTCGTTGCGCAATCATCTTCTGAATGTGAGCACTCATGAAAATCTCACCGAGCTTCTTGCGTACAATACTCAGTTTTTCGATGTCGGAGTTTTGAATCGAGCCACGATTAGCCGTTAGGTCAAAATCATCACAATCGACGAACGCATGCAGAAAGGAATAGCCGCCCTTTCCTTCCAACCAAGTGTCTACCTTCTCGACCGGAACGCCTCCCTTGCATGCCCAGAGGCCATATCGCTCAGTGTCCGAATGAGAAATATCCGTCCGCGTCTTACCTCTACCCGTCAGAAGCGGATCATAGAGTCGCTTTGTCTCGTAACCTTCGAGATGGAGAAACAAGTGAAAGGTGGTGCCATCGGAGCAGGATTCTTGTGAATTGTGAATCGTCTTGCTGTAAAATTCATAATAAGGTCGCGAACTGCCAATCTTGGCGGCGTACGACTTCATCTCCCTGTCGGTGCTTCGCTCAGGTGGCACATAGTGTCCGAACGGAATCCGCTCATATAGCTCGCCATCGAATTCCTCTGTAACAGGCATCGGATCAATGTTTGGTTGCCCAACGACTTTCGATCTGAATCCATTCCAGTCAAGAGCATGAAGAAGGAGCTTCCTGTCCTCTTTTGCAGTATTGTTTTCGAGGTTCCGGATTGACCCGAATACAGTAAACCATCTTGAGTAGTCCCGAATGTTCAGATGATTGAGTTTGAACTTTGTATACTGAGTCCGAAAATGGCGATGCCCCTCTATCCTTATGTAAAACCCATGCGGCCAATTTTGCGGTAGTTGTAATCCAGACTTGGCCGTAGTAATGAAATCGGAATAGACGACTTCTCCTGTCCTCTGGATCTGATCAATCGGGTTTTCGAGAGTCACTGACCACTCGTCCGAGTCTGTTCGAGATGTTACAGTCACTTTGTCTGCATTAAAGAATATTTTGGATCCATGCCCTTTGTAACCAACCTTTCCAGGAATGGGTCTGAAGGAACTGTCGCATTTGTTTGAATTTGCTAGATCGAAAAAGCGCGCAGCGGCATCTCTGGGGAGCCCATTTCCGTTATCCAAGATGTCTATCATGGCTGTTTTTATTCCCGCAAGTATGGTCGACCCTCTCCCGACTTCTCGTCATCGCGGATCATTCTTTGACAATATCAAAACCTCCGAACCTTGCGAGGTTCTGCTCTTTCGTCCCATTCGGAACTGCAACGACGAGCAGCGAACGCGGTCGCGTCATCGCGACGTACGCTGTCCTCCGTTCCTCCGAATCCGGCCCAGCTTCGGCGAGTACCTTGACCGTGCAGGGCTGGTACTTACTGAGCGCAAGCAGAACCGCTTCATAGGTCTTGCCTTTTGCGGAGTGGACGGTCTCAACGGTAACGAGATGTGGCGAAATGGGTGCATCAAAGTACGAGGCAACTGGTCGGTCAAGAAAGTCTGTCGTCCGGGCACTTTTCTCATTTTGCTTGCCTTTCACGAGTCTGTATGCTTTAACTGCAATCATGCTGGCCACATTCGGGGAAAACGACCATCCCGTCGTGGCCGCCCATGTCTCAAATGCTTGTCGTGCAGCCGACACCCAGGAATTCAACGGCAAAGATGTCTCGGGCAAGCTGTTCGTTAGCCTATGTAGCATCATCCCTATTGACCGTACTCCACTGCGCAGTCCGATCAGGTCCTCCAGCTTGATGTCTTTAGGGTCTGCTCCAAGAAGGTAGATGATCGAAACCTCGGTCCATCGACGCGCGTCTTTGGGTCTTCCCCGGTCTCGTTCCCAAGCCGCACAGGCAAGAGGCCGTGTCGGCGACGCATCCTGGAGCCAGGGATCGACATCCTCCGATAACTTGAGGATTCGACGCAGAAGCGTTCTCCCCCGAACCAGCACAGCTATACTCTGCCTCGTCGCATCTATACCTTCTGCAGCGCACATTTCGACGAACCGATCCACGACGCTATGAGGATCCCCTTCGTCGAAGAACCACGTCTGAGGCCGTTTGCCTTTTTCGCGTCCCTTTGATGGTGAAGGTAACGTGGAGAACGGATGCGTAGCATCACAAATAGCCTGTGAGCTTCGCTTGTTCTCTGTCAGATTGAGAGGTTTCTCCCAGCCGGAAGCACTGATCTTTTGCAAGAAGAGCTCTGGGTGAGCCGTTCGCCATTCGTAGACGGCTTGATCCGGGTCGCCAACGAGTACTACTTCTTTCAGTCCAGCGGCGACCAAGAGGTCAATGATTTTCATCTGGGCGTGTGACGTGTCCTGGGCCTCATCAATTAGCAGTTCGGGGAAGCGACGAACAAGCGCTTTGGCTAAGCCAGGGTATTGCTCAAGAACCCGAACTGCCCAATACGCCGCATCTGTCTGAGTTGCATAGCCAGCTTCAGAAAATTGTTTTTTCATCTTCATACATCGGCTGTGATGCAATGTGCAGTTTCTTGGCCTTGGCCTAATATCAACCACTTCTCCGTTCAAATCCCATGAAAAGTCCGTCAGGCTGCATCCCTTGTTACATTCAATCTCTCGCCACGCCCACCTTCCAGCTTGCGACCAAGGCTTTTCACCGAATCCGACGATGACCGGCCGTCGTGTGCATCCCATAACCTGGTGCCCGAATGGCAAGAAGATGTAACTGTCGATCCATGAGTCGAGCGTACCGATGAAGTGAGGCGATTCGAACGCTCTTCCGGCTCCCAGCTGCTCCACAACGTCTCGAATCTCCTCACAGGCGACATTCGTGAATGACAGAGCTGCGAGGCCACTGTGGATTGACTTCCATTTGCCAACCCTCTCGGCGATTCGATATGCCACGGTGAATGTTTTCCCACTCCCGGGACAGGCACGTAACACGTACCGTCCGTGCCGCTTGATCGCCTCAAATTGTTCCGGCGTCGGCGTTGGGAGAGGCATCGATTGTGTTGTCCTTCACCTTGCTTATTGGAACAGCGTGTTTCAGCGCCTCAGCGATGTACTCGGGCACTGCAAATCGCCGCAGTGCCGCCCCATCATCGTGTTCAGACAGGATTGTTGCCAGCCGTTGCGCCACCTCCGCCTTGATATCCCTTAGTTCTGTCCAGCTGGCTGTCGCGCGTTCCCAGTCATCCGTCAGAGTCTGACAGGCGTCTCTCAGGTCCCTGGCGATCTGCGGGTGGTCGGCAGCATCAATGGCATCCAGAAGACAAGCAACGTTTTCGCCGTGTAACGCGAGTTCAAACTCAAAGGTCTTTCGGGCAACATTCACTTTAACTTGTCCGCCTGCAAGAGCCTGAGTCCGCTTGCAACGAGCTGATGCCTCACCAGCTCTAAGCTTGCGGACCTTCTCCTCGAGTGAGTCATTCGCCAAGATACGGTTCACATCGTTCTTCTCCGAACATCGATCGTCGTCAGTAATAATGACGCATGGAATATCCAATCTCCGGCCAGGATCGGGAGAATTAAAGAGTTTTGCAAACGGCTCGAATGAAACGCCCGATACACTCACAATCTCGACCGCAGCGTGATCAAGTCTACGCCCAGAACGATGCGCAAGGGCAGGAAGCACAAGTGCTTCCGAGATACCCTCCACTAGCAACACGCCACGCGCAAAGAAGAGCTGTGAGCGCGTCACATCCAGGTAGCGTTCAAGGTCCTGCTTGTTCGCCGCTGTCAGCGGGCACCGCCTGACAGCTGTCGCTTTCAGCGTTCCCCCTGCGCTTCTATGAATGACTACGATACTATCAAGAGCAGCCCGCGATGTTAGCGTGGGCGAATGGGAGGTTATAAAAACCTGAACCTGCACTCCATCTTCGTCAACTACACTAGTTCGATCTAGGAAATCGTAAACGAGGACCTGAAGCTGCGGGTGAAGGTGAGCTTCTGGTTCTTCGATGAGAAGCGCATTATAGGTTAGCATATCGGCGCGACGGCGCTCCACCAAATCGCCGAGCACAACACCCATGTAAATCAGATTGTTATAGCCCATTCCGTTCTGTTCAACGGCAAAGTCCCCGAACACGTGAGCTGTCAGATTTTCAATTAGATCATTTCCCAAAAGATCCTGTTCTTCTTTGGTCAACAGTCCTAGATCGAGGACGGTGTTTGGACCTTCTCTCCGTGCCATCCGTTCGAGTATTGTAGCGTGCTCACCAGCCGAATCTCGCAGAACTCCCCACGAGGTATCGTCGTACACCGCCAAGAAGCTTGTACCGCCGCCGTGTGGCAATAATGGACGCAGCGCTTCTGTAACACGTTCGAATATCGGAGGCATAAAGCCAACGCGTATTGTCTGACGAAGGCTTTCCCCCGTCAGGTCTCGCAAATGTTCGTTGATTGTCTCGGCCGCCTTCTGAACTCCCGTCTCTCTTAGAATTTCCCTGTTAGCCATACGCGCATGCTCGAGGATTCGCTCTCGGTCACCGTCTTCTGTTATTACTCGCCGCACAAGTTGAGCCAAACGACTACCTCGCCCTGGCCCTAGGTCTGATTCAGCATCCCGAAGAGCGCCCAGATAGATGTGGGATATCGCCTCGTAGGTCATGCCCGTGACCGACTGACCCTCCAACTCGCCGCCCCAAACCTTCGGGCGAATACGCTGCTGTCCGTTGATGTTCTCGCAAACGAAACGCACATGAAGTTGCGCTGTAGAACTTGGACTCGCGGCAAGCAGCTCGTAGAAGGCTCCCTGCTCGTCTTCGGTTAGGCCTTCGAAAACTGCATCGAACTTTATCTCCGATGCCGAGTCGCCGATCGTTCCGCAGTGAAAATCTGCTGACGACAGATAGACGTCTCGTCTGCCAAGTCCCATGCTGAACAAAATACGCAATGCGTCGATTAGCGCCGTCTTTCCGACGTTGTTCTCACCTATAACGACGTTAATGCCGGGCTTGAACTCGAATGTGGTTCCTGGCGATCCGAAACAGCGGAAGTTCTCGATTGTCAAACTTGCGAGGTGCATGTGTTCTCCGACGGCGGCAACGACTCATAAATAGCATAAGCGGTGCGCTGTCAACACCGATTTTGCATTCCCTCTCTGAGGCGCTGGGAGGGTGACGCACAAAGCTGCATCAGATTGCAGCCTCTGTTTAACGCTTGTCAAGTTTCCAGAATAGCCCCTTTTGAATACCAATCAGAAGTCTTCCGGATCCTTCAGCGCTGAGCGTCTTCAAGCCCTCCTGAGAAAGGCGTGAAGGGCCCGCCGTAAATCGCACTGCGCGCCGTGGACATAGCGAGCATTATCGCCAAGGCCTTGAAAAACCAGGCCCCGAAAACCAAAAGCCGGGCAGGGAGACGCCCGAGCTCTAGAGACTATTCGGGGCGTGCAAGCCGTCCGCCAGGCGATAACGGCCGCGGGGATCCCGCTTCGCCACTTGTGTCGAATCTCGCAGACAGAGGAGCGCTGGGAGCTCGGCGCCGACAAGGAAGGAGGACGCACCGCCGTGAAAGGGACGCACGTGGCGAGGCATGACTGGAAGCGCCCTGCGCTCTTTTTGCGGCTATTCCTTGTCTGTGGATCCGATGCGACGATTCAAGGCTCGTATGTCCTCGGAGATCGTCTCGAGCAGCTCCACGATCTTGTTGACCCGAAATATCGCCCGAAGGATAAAGGCGGCAATCAAATAGCCGATCACTCCAAAGATGATTCTGAAGATAACCACTCCAAGAGAAAATGTCGCGCGTGGCGGGACAAGGATGAACGCGCACGGGACTTGCCGTACCATGCTCCGGCTGCGGCAACTTTTGCCTTGGTATTCATACCTTGACATACGGAAATAACGTTCTCAGGTCGTCACTACCGTTCTCACTTGGGATTTTCTCGCGACGGCACCCCTGGAAAATACTTTTTCCACGCCTCAGCCCGTTTCTCCTTGTATTTTGCCAACGCCGCTGCCAACAGTTGTTTGCGTTCCGCTTCGTTTTGAGCTTTCACCCGCAGGTACTCTTCTTCAATTGGAGCCATCAATCGCTCAAACTCCGCATCTACTTTTGCTTTCCAACGTTCGTATTCTTGTGAGGCAGCTCTGACAGCTCGCTCGTACTCTTCTGCGGGGGATCGCCTGATCCTTTTCATTCCATCCGATTTAGCACTGCTCACCGCAGCCCCTCTATATCCGTTTTAGGTCCTTATGCCGAACTCGCGGACAAACACGACTGGTCTACTTCTTCGCTTTCGCCTTCAACGCGGCTTCCTTGAAAGTCTTGCTGAACGTGAATCGGGGTACCTTGGTCGCAGGCTTGGCCGGGATCTCGATCTCCTGGCCGCTAAGCGGATTCCTTCCCATGTGTGCAGCCCGTGCCGGTCTCACTCTGATGAACATCCTGCCAATTTTCCCGAGCGCCACACGTTTACCCCTCCGAACAGGTCTTCCAGGACTTGCTTTACTTCCTTGCTACTCGTGCTGGTGGTAGTTCTCATCCTGGTCGGCGCGGTCCACCCTGATAAATGGAATGAGGCCGCGACGGTATCCGTCTATCATGCCTTGTCTGAAGTATGGCCGGGAACGGTAATACCACCCAGGTAGCCCCTCACCTTACCCGCACAATCTGCGACTTTTGGCAGGCCGAGCAAAGGATCACGCAATTCGTCAACACGTCGGGCATCCATTGCGTTTTGTGGCATGGTTGCCAACCTGAGAGCTCCGCGCCTTGCAACGTCCATAGAAGCTCCCGCCCGCATCGGCCGTCGTGACCGTGGCCCTCCCGCGTGCATTCGCACCGGCCGCCGGAGCGCGTCCATGCCTGACGTACGATTTCAGCGGAAAACGACATGCGGCCAGTCTATTCGAACAGCGCACAGACTCAAAGGTGTCCCTTGACATATTTGCAAAGTATGCTAAATTGCATGACATGACCGAAATACGAATCCTAAAGGTGCCCGAGGATCTCAAACGTGCGCTAAAGGTACGTGCGGCCGCCGAGGACAAAGGACTTAATGACCTGATTCTGGAGATTCTCATCGCATCCGTGGAGAAGGCGAACTCGAAAGGCGCAAGATAGACCCGTGCCGGCAGAGGCACTATCATACAGGATGCCGGGGATAGGAGGCACCCGACAAGCCGCGACCGTGGCGGTTTCCCTGGCACTTGTTACACGGCGTCACCCTACGAAGGCGACATGAAAATCATTCTATGCGGAAGTATCAAAGGGGGCTGCAGAAAAACGGGCACCGCCGTTTTTCTCTTCCTGGCCCTCGCGCATCGCGGGCGCTCTGCCCTGCTCGTGGACGTCGATCACAATAACAACGCGGGCGATTTTTTTCTCCGCGATACTGACCCCGACGAAATGGAGGCGCGCAACGTCATAACCGGGAAAATGAAACCAGCGGCCGCCGTGTACCGTTCGCCCCTCGGCGTCGACGTGCTCCCCGCGACCCCTACCCTATCGGGTATAGGCTACGATCTCACGCAGGATCCCGGAGCCCTTCTCCGTTTTCCCGCGGCATTGCGCCGTCTCGACCATGACTACGCCGTCATTGACTCGCCGCCCGCCGTAGGTTTCGAGCTCCGTGCGGGCATCTACAGCGCAGACATCGGGCTCGCACCTGTGGCGCTGGCGCGGTGGACCGTGCAAGGCTTCAAACTGCTACGCCGCGAATTCGACCTCGCCGCGGAGACCGTCGGACGGGCGGCAACTTTGCGCGCGCTCCCTTCGATCTGTACGGAAAAAGAAGCGCTCGCCTTCCGCGAAATTTCAGCCTGGACTCTAACAAACTCCTCGATCATCAAGAGCGGTCGCATCAAAACAGCAACGCACTACGGAACGGCGCTCAAAGAGGGGACGCGGCCCTGGTCGGACTTTGAGGCCCTCACCGCAGAGGAAACTCTATGAGTAAAAAGATCGACGCGGCGCTCGGCGAGCGCCCAGGAGCAACCCGACAACCGGCAGCCGAGCGGATCCGACTCGAGGGGCTCGCGCTGGATGACATGGTACGGCGCCCGCTCGGATGGTTTAAGCACAATCCAGAAAATGATACTTTCCACGAGCTGAAAACGGCCGCCTACTGGCAAGCCCTCGAGCGCGACATCCGCGAGGCACAGGAGATCGTCTCCCCGCTCATTGCCATGCCCGACGGCCTGCTCATCGAAGGGGAAAGCCGCCTCACTATCGCGCGAAAGCTCGCCGCCGAGGGGCTCCTCAATTTCGACGAGCTACCCGTTCGCATCATCAAAGGAGAGCTCACAGCGGAGGAGCAGCGGCGCCGGCTCGTTTTGGGGAACCTTTCAAGATTCGAGATCGACCCCGACACTCGCGCGGCCCTCTATGCGGAAATCTGGCCGGACCTCACGCAGGAGACAAAGCCAGGCAGGCCGAGCGCGGAAAGCGGAAAATCCGACACGGTGTCGGATTTCGCGCAAGCGGCTCGAATTTCTAAAAGGCAGGCCGAACGCGAACAAAAGCTCATTGCTCAGGCCGAAAAAGAGCGGCAAGCGGAAGGCGCGCTTCATGTAAAGCCCGAGCACGTCAAGAAGGCCCGCGAGAAGGTGAACGCCGTGCGACGCGCAAAGACAAAGGCAACAGACATCGTGACAGTGCAAATGCGCCGTGGATACGCAGAGATGCTGCTTAAATATCTGAGCCGTCCAAGCCAGGCCAGCCTGTTCCCCGACATCAACCTTGCGCTGAAAAAGGCCCTGCAATGACCGCCCCGAAACGGGAACCGGACGAAAGGGACATTGACAGCATCATATCCGCCCTGGACGTCGTGCCCGTGGAGCTCACGCACAAGCAAGCCGCGGCCGTGGTGGAAACGCTCCGCTGCGGGAAGGCGCCGAACGCCGGGCCGCGCTGCGCGAGATCGAGAAAGCGCTCGAAGGTAAGCCGCGGGAATTAATTTGCAATTAAGACGCCGCCATTGGGCTCCTTGTATCCTTGTATGAGGGGGGCATAGCGCCCCTGCAAGGCACTTAAGAGAGCCTGGTCGATGGCTGCCTTGCTGAAGACGAGCCGTACCCAGGTTGGCTTGATCCGAAGAACGACATCACGTTTTCCAGCTTGCAGCGGGCGGCGGCGATGGTCGGCCGTCGCGTCTCAACCAAGCTGGTCTAACGCCGAGGTCGTCAACAAAGTCGGCTATTCGAAGTTGTCCCTTAAGGAAGCTGCAAAACTCCTGCTTGCCGAACCTGTCAACAAAGGCCTGTGCAGAGCCCAGATTGTCCGTGCCGGCAAAGCCTGTAATTGCGTCCATTCTCTGGCACAAGCTATCCCAGGGTAGCCTGAGGTGAGGTTGAGACGCTCCAGCTCCAATGAAGGGAATTGCACGGTTGTTTGCAAAAGCATCGTCAACTATGTCATATGTCGAGAAGTGCAATATCCACAGTCTTGGCCTCCAATATGAGAACCATAACATTCATCTTATGAGGTTTTCTCTCTAAAGTCCTCCTCCCTCTTGTTAGGTAGCGAAAGCGTATAACACGGCATGGAGGCGGATTATGAAGTCCTTCCTGAGAGGTCCTTCTAAAGACAGGACTCTGCCCGGACGTTTATCGCCAACGTTGTGACCCGCCAACTTCTGATCTGAGGTTCCATAAGACCTTTTTTTTGAATACCAATCTTTCACTCTCCTTCTCTCCTTCTGTCCGGCCCCCTCTGGTGGAAGGAATGACTTTTGATTCGGAGAAAGCACAGTTGATTATTAGGACATACCCACCGGGCACAAGCCCCGAGCCGGCACGTGTGTACCTAAGCGTGGATCCACCACTATCCGATGATCGTCATCGAGACTGATCCTTATTGCCCAACCGTTTTGCAGAAGCTCTTGAGCGTCAGCAAGTCCTCAGGGGACACCACGAAGGTATAGCTTTCGACCCCGTCGCGGTCAGGGAAGAGCTTAATTGAGACAGACTGCACGTCCTTAATACTGGTGAGCAGGGTCACGATGGCCGCGTCAGTTGCTGCTGGGTCGCTGTCAGGGAGCATTTCGCTCTCGGTGGCCGCGTTGTTGGTGCCGGCGGCAGGCTTATTTGAAAAAAAGTACCCGGCTTCACTTGCCTTAGCCAACACAGCATCTTCGGTGCCGAAGGGCGCACTGTAGAAATCTGTGCGTTTCCCATCGACGGTAAAGGCGATGACGCTGAAATACGGCCGCGTAGCACGTGTATCGTCCTTGAAAGAGTTGTAGATGCCGTAGGAAATCTTGCCGTCGGGACGATTGACGTTCTTGTAGATTTGCAGCACATCGACGGGCAATCTGCTCATCATGAATACGGCGGCCGTTACATCGACATTCCTCTTTTCATTGTAGCCTGAGGCAACCGAGAAAGATTTCGTCGTCAACACCGCCATTGTCTGACACGAAAATAGCGATAGCGCCAAAACAAGCATGATGCCGCCGATCGTTAGAAGCCGAAGTCTGCTTGCCATAAATTCCCCCCTCCTTCAATTAAGCATCTATGATAACAATACCCGACGACGAGGAAACAGTCGAACCAGGCACGTTGCAGCCGTTGGATGAGCCTATTTGCTGAACCAAAAGTCAACGTGCAGTTGGCACAGAAAACCGGGCGCTTCTTTCGGGCATCCTCATCAGCTGCAAAGGACATGTAGATTACAAACCCTTCACCTGCTGAAAGCGACCCACCACAGCTGTCACAAATACGCACAGTACCGCCTTCTTCCGATCCAAAGGCCTGCCGCAGCTCGATTGTTGCATATCACCCGAAGAACTGCACGGCTTTGGTGTGTAAGTTTGGGTAACGGCCTGAAGAGTGCAGGCGTATAGCGAAACCGTCTGAAAAGTCCTACGTATCATACTGCGTCACTCCCCTCCCCTCTCGCGGAGACCTCAGGGGGATCGCGCGAGCTTTCACTGAGTACAGAAAGGTCTACGTTTGCCTTTGCAAGAAGAGCAGAAAGCTCTACGCCAAGCCTCGAAAGGCTGATGACGATCCCGGCTTCGGTCTGGTCAAAGATAGTGGATATCTCTGCGTCGACTTCAGCCAAGCGCGCCGATAGCCTGGCACGCTCTTCCAGAAGAGCGTCAAAAAGATCGCCCTCACCGAGGGTAGGCATCAGTGGTGTCCTCCGTCTTGCCAGGGCGGGAAGGCGCGCCCGGGAGCAGGATCTCCACGATAGTGATCGAGCTGGTCTGGGTCTGCAGGCTACCGTCAAGGGCGAATCGCGCGTTGGGCTTTGCGCACTGTCGGGAGGCCTCCAGCGCCCGGACTTGGCTGTGGATCTGCTCGACTGAACATCCATGGAGGACCAAAAAGCTCTCCGCCTGGCTCGTCCACTTGCAAAGCGCCTTCACGGGAAGTGTCTCGACACTAGAGCTCGCGATTGCACGCGATATGCACCCAGGCGGGCTCACCGCGGAAGCAAAGCTCGTCACAGATATCCCTGGGGCGATGTGCGCGGCCGCCTGATGGCGCAGGCGGGAAAGGAAGCAGGCGCGGCCCAAAACAAAGACAAGAAGGAGAAGCGGAATAGTCTCATACCCGTAAGGATTAGCGCAGAAAACAACAACGCCGAGGAGAAAAAAACAGCCGGTGATGAAGACTTTCCCAAGAATGACCGGCGGGATGAGACGGAAAACAAGACCAAACACAAAGAGGGCGACAACCGCCAGGACAGCATAGATGGCGAGCGACAGAAGAACCCGAGGGAGGAAGAAGAACGATGAAAAGCACATAAGACAAAAGACAGACAGCAGCCGCACTAAGCGCATGGCACCACTCCTTTCGCCGCGCACCATCGCGGCGGGCAAAATGACATCGAGATCCAAGCGTAGCGGAGGGACATCCACACGGCGAATGGCCACAGGTTCCGCGGGATTCGCTTCTCGTAATGAACACCGAGCCGTGGCGGAAAAACACAGAGGCGGCGCAAACTCTCATATCGAGTAGCTCCGTGCCAGATCAAGGACCAGATGCTGAACGGCTCGCAAGGTCTGCTTGTCGGGCGTTGTCTGAACGGCCAGTTGGTTGAGCGCCCGAGCCATGATGTGAATGTGCGAATAGCAAGTCGTCGGATGAATGAATGCCATCCACTTCCAGGTGTACTGAGGGGTAAGTGACTGCAGCCGATCAACGAAGCATCGCATGAAATCACGGCAGAGCTCTTCGAGGGCGAGATGGCGAGCGTCTTCGAGGAACGAAATAGTGAAGAAAAGAAAATTATCATTCCACTCGCCGGCGGGATCAGGGGCCGTGAATATATTACCGTGCGCGGAGTTGATTGCGTGTTTGACAAAGCTACCAAAAACTGTGTCGAAGGTTCCGTTGTGCTGAGTAGAAAAAAAGATATTGGTAACGAAAAGGCGCGGTCTTTGGCCGTTCACGACGACTACCTCGGTGCAGCCTACCGTGACCCATCCCAGAGCCGCTGCCACTCCGCCAGGAAGATCTTTGCGATGTACGGAACGCTGTAGAGCACTATGAGGCATTCGTGATTGCGACTTGTAGCGGCCGACGTAAAATTGTATGAGCCTAACTCAACGGTCTGGGCATCAATACAGACACTCTTGTCGTGACAGATGTCGAAAGTTGCGCAGCGACGTATTGGGAGACCAGATTTCGCAAGATAGGGAATGAGAGAATAACGCTCAAGAGAGGCCTTGTAGTCGGCAACAACAGCGACCTTGACTCCTGCCTTATACTTGACAATGAGCGCGTCAGCTATTGGACGGGAAGTAAACTCGTAACAGGTCATGTAGATAGATTCCTTGGCGCTGTCGATTGCTGCAAGCACAACGGCAAGCGAGTTGCCGTAGGGTGAAAAACCCACCTGGTAGTTTGCGCCCTCGCCAAAGAATTGCATGGGGTGCGTAAACTGGTCCGACGTCTGCTGCGCAAACAATCTGCCGGGCAGCGCGATCGCAACAAAAAGGTACAGTGTAAGGCACGTGGGGGTGACAGCTCGAAACTTCATAGCGATTCCTCCTTGACCGCACGCGGCGAATGGCGTAGGGTCTGTCGTGAGAGAAGATCTTTCTTGGGCGCGACGACGCCGCCACGAAAGGCTCTATCTCTTCCTTCAAAAAGCCCCGCGAGCCTATGTGGGGCTTTTTTGTACGCCTGCGGAATATTGCCGAAATCATCGTAGGGCCTCCCGGTGCTGTGGCTGATCGACCTCATAGGTAAGGTGGCGACCGCACAGATGGCAGCGCGCGGGACGGTTGTGGGGCGAGTTAGAGAACACCATAAGGTAGCCGTTGCCGCTATTAAGGGCCCGCCACTGCGCCAGGTTCGCGGCAGGATCGAAACAGGGCGCGCAGATGCAGATCTGCTCGGGCAGCGTGGCGTAGTTTGGGAAAGCAGGAGTTGGTCCGAAAAAATCCTTCTTCTGGATGAGGACGGCAATTTGAGTGTGTGACGATCGACGAATCATACCCGTGAAAGCTCCTTGTCTGCCGCAGAGGCGGGAACAAAATGCCGAAGGTGGGCGTGTTCGAAAGCAGTGTCAAGAAGGCCCATCAGAGAATACGGAAGCCCATCAATAGTGATCACTTCCTTGAAGACCCGTCCCGCGTCGTGGAAAAAGCGACGCGGGGGAGGAACGGAAAGTGTTTAGAGGCGCGCATAAACAGGGTCATGTGGAAGTATTGACCGCTCCACTCGAGGATACGAGGCCTATGAAATGGCGCATGCCCGTCACGAGCCAGATAAGTCAATGTTCGCTTGAAAGTACTCATACTTCTTCTCCTTCCTTCAGGGTGTAACGGGTTTTGCAGATTCTGCTTTCTGCCTGTCTTCTCTACTGCTGGACACTTTGCAAAAGCTCGATGATCGATGCGCCCGCCCTTTTGGCTCGCTGCATGAAATGGAAATGGAAGGAGCGCGCACTGTTGGTGCATGACAGAGTTCCTTAGCGACCCAGGGAGTTGGGAAGCATGGCGGAGGGTCTCGATTATCGTCGTGGAGAGTTGTCGAGAAGGAAGCTCGTGGATGAAGCGATCGATGAGGAAGCTGTTTGTTATTGGTCTTATTAGTGCTGCCGGGCGGCAGCTATCACTACGAGGACCTTCCCCTCCCCTCCTTGTCGTCAACGGTTTTCGCGGCGGTCTTGATGATGTTGGAGAGCTCGCTCTCGGAGATGGAGAAATCCACCTGGGCCGCCGGCCCTGAGAAGACCTGCTTGGGGTAGTGCATGCGGACAAACTTGAGTGTCTCTTGGCACTGGTCGCATCTGGGAAGCTCGTTTGTCCTGGAAACATGCTCTGTGGGGCTGAATGGCAGCTCAGTTTTTTGCCTAAAGCGTTGGCATTTGCGATTCTTGCACTTGTAGATGTACGTGATGGACGGGCCTTCCACTGGCAGCCTCCTCTAAGTGGTTTCGCAGGGCCCACGGCTTTACAGTGCGGGACGCTACCCGCACACAATAGCACAGATTTCATCGACTTTGCTCTATGACCAGGTCGAGCCGTCGAAGAAAGCAGGCTGCTTCGGTGCTCTGGGATCCTAACCTACAGCCATCATCCGAAAGAAGGCTCATAAAACGGGCCTCGTCACTTTCGGCTTGGGCAGCAACGCGGTTTTCAAGCAGATCAGCGTTGCGTGAGAATAGAAGCACCACCTGATGCGCCTTCTCGGGAGAGAGCTCTTCGGGAAGCTGCAATACCCACGAGGTCGCCGTGACGGCGTGGGGGTGGCCGTCGGCCGCTTCCGCTTCATTCCAGAGACGTTCTGTGGCCGCACGGTAAGTCCGCGTGCCGGCAATATCCAGACTCTGGAGAAATGCAGGGGCGCTCGCGAGGGCAACAATCCCCTGGTAGGAAATATTTCTGGACAACCGGGGGAAGGAGAAAAGCTGAGGCGAGATAAGAGCATGCCTCCGCTGTCGGAGTCTGAGGCCGGTGATCGAGGAGGCAGCTTTAAGGGCGTACTGGCCGTCCGATCTCTGGAGACGTCGAATGTGAGAGACAAGGGGGTTTGTGTGCATCTTCTCTCTCCTAAATCCCGAGGTGAAGACCGCGCTTCAGCTCGAGGCCACGATCGTCTTGTCGGTCGGAGGCGTGAAAGCGCCTTCGATACTCCTCGATTTGCTGCGTATGCACGTATTCCTGGATGGCGAAAACCACAAAAGTCCCCCAGTCAAGGTTGCGCCAGATGATCGAGGAACCGGGATCCATTCGCAAGACGAGCTGCTCGCCTTGCAGTAGACGTGGTTCCTCTTTCAGTGCGCGGGCGAAGATCTGATTGAGCTGGGGGGAATAGAAGAGATCGTTGTAGAGACGATCATCCAGGAGGCCCTGGTGGGCTTGGCGAAAAAACTCCCGCGCCGCTGGGGAGCGGGACAAAAGACTCTCAAGCTCTTGCTCACTCAACATACGGGAGTCTCCTCCTGAGCCATGCCCGGTAGTGCACTAGCCAAATAACGTTGTTGCCGCTGTCGGAGATGTAGAGCTTTGTTCCGGTTGAACTTGAACTGCCAGGCTGCGCGCAGGACATGATGCCTGCGAGGCCAAAAGCAAGGAGTAAACATGCAGCTACCATGCTCGGCACGAAGAGATAGCGCCGGCCCTTCGTCGAGAGGGAAGAAGAATACTCATGATGAACCTCCTACTTGTTTTGGGGTCTTCGCATGGTTAGGGGAAGAGAAAACAATGGTTTTTGTGTCCGGATCGTATTTAAGGCGAGACTTGAACTCCTGGCCGGTTTTCTTGGTAAAAACAGCAGGACGGGTCTCGGACCCGCTCAAAAGAGCGGAGATATCACGCACGGTAAGGGTGTGACCTGCGATAATCTTGCTCATGCGGAAGCGACACTCGTTACCCGAGGTGCACATGTAGGAATACTGGGCTTCTCGCACTGGCTTGCCGCACGAAGGGCAGGATCCGACAGGTTTGCTTTGGTACTCGCCTAAGGAGACCTCTTTTATCTGGTGCACGCTTGCGAGAAGAGACATTTTGATGGACGTATAGAAGGTCTCGGGCGCGGACTCCAGCATCGCCTCCCAGGTGGCGGTTTCCTGAACGCTTGCGAAGTCCTTCACGTGCTCGGCAGAAAGGGACTTTATTGTGCGAATGAAAAAGGCGCCCTTGTCGGTGGCAACAATAAGGCGTTTATTGCGAACGGCGTAGCGCCGTTTGATGAGTTTTTCCACAATGGCAGACCTGGTGGCCTCGGTCCCGAGCCGGTGTTTCTCCATGAACGCGAGGAGCGTGGCCTCGGTGAACGGCCTCGGCGGCTTGGTCATTTTGTCGAGAATGTCCGCCTGGGTAACTTCCAGGAGCTCCCCCTCCCCTACCGAGAGCAAGAGCGTGTCAAAGTGGTCTTCACCATCACTATGGCCCACGCCTTTGGCGTCCGCGTTCGCGTGCTCCTGAGAGAAAAGCTGCCGCCATCCCGCGTTGACCGTCTCGTTTCCACGCGCCCTGAAAGGCTTTCCATCGAGGTCGAAGTCATATGTCTGCAGGTTGTAGATGTAGGGACTCAGCAGAACGCTGGCCATAGACTTGAGAATCAAGATGGCGACGTTGTTTTCCTCGGGGGTAAGAGTCGGGGGCAGCTTGTCAAGAATGATAAGAGCGTGATGGTCGGAGAGGCGGGAGTCGTCAAAGATCCGCGCGTTGTCAACAGTGGGAAGCTGGCAACCACGGAATATTTCGGGATGGTGGAAGTTCAGTTGCGTGATGACGTTGCAGAACAGCGGCTGATCGGATCGGGACAGCACACGGGAAGAACTGCGTGGATAGGAAAGTATCTTATGCTGCTCGTAGAGGTCCTGGGCGATCTGCTCGGTCTGCACCGCGCGGTATCCGAAGAAGCGGTTACAGTCCTTTTGCAGTGAAGTGAGATTGTACAGCTGAGGCGAAAGGACGATCTTTTGCTCTTTATGCACGCGAATAGCGCGGGCCTTCGATTGCGATAGCTTGAGACTGGCGAGTACCTTCTCCAGCTCGCCTCTATCGGGGAAAGAGATCTTGTCATTACTGACGTAGTACGCGTGGAAACTAGCCTGGTCACGGGTCAGGGTCAGTCGGAGAGAAAAATACGGCTGCGGCACAAAGGTCTTGATTTTTGCGGAGACATCCGCAAGGGCCGCAAGGACGGGTATCTGGACGCGGCCAAAGGAGAAGGTGCTATGCAGCTTGATGGTGAACAGCCGCGAGAGGTTCATACCGACCAGCCAGTCGCCGAGCATTCGATAGTAGGCTGAGCGATAAAGAGGAGCGAAGTCCTCAGCGAGCTTAACATCGCGCAAGGTCTGTTCTATGACATCAGGGGTGAGAGCCCGCGATGTCCAGAAGCGATAGACATTAGAGAAGTCCTTGAGCCCGCACCACTTCAGGGTTTCCCTTGCAATGAGCTCCCCCTCACGGCCGGCGTCGGTTGCGATGACAATTTGTGTGGGATGTTGGAGAAGGAGACCTCGTATGATTGACAGCTGTCGAGAAGCGGCGGTTTTCGCGGTGAGAAAAAACTCCTCGGGGATGATCGGAAGAGTCTCGAGAGACCATTCAGACAGGTTGGGGTCATACTCCTCGGGGTCAAAGAGCCGAAGAAGATGTCCCCAGCAGTAGGTAATTACGTCTCCAGATCGGTTCTTGTAGCAGCCCATAAATCTGTCGGCCTTGAGCACCTCTGCAAAGGTAAGAGCCACTGAGGGTTTTTCTGTGAGGATCAACCGCGACATCGTTTGATCTCCATGTTGAGAAAAGAGTAGTCGGTCGTGAAGGTGCGCACGGTGGCGGAAAAAACACGCCAAAAACGTTCATCTGGATGGAAACGACCTCCTGGGTGACGCGCTTGCACAAACTTAAGCGCCTTGAGGGCCCATCGAGCCCTCGCGACGCCCTCAAACTGACACAACGGCATGGCAACGCTGACCTTGCCGCGCTGCGCATAGCAGACCAGATAGGTCTGGGGGAGAAGCTTGGTGGCGGTCCAGCGGAATTGGAGAAGCTTGTAGTCATGCAGGTGTGTACGGAGTCGTGCAAGAGTTGTGCATTCCGGTTTATCGCGCCTGACCTCTGGCCGAAAGGAAGTGCCACTCATACCGCGCGTCACCACGTGAGCAAGGGGCGCGCGGCGAAAAGGTCTGCAAGTTTCACCGGGCCAAAATAGCGGCTGTCGTAGCTTCGCTCGGATTCTCCGATGACAAGAACCCAGCCGGGCGGGAGCACCGATCGGTAGAAGTCTATTCCCTCGTTGATCTCCCTTCGGGCGATAAGGGTTGAATCAAAGAAAAGGCCTTCGTGGTTGATTGTGACAAGCTCGCCGTGATACGGAAGGACCTTTTTTAGCAGATACATTGGAACACGTGGATCCGGATTAGCGATGACAGAAGACGGGAATATAACGGTCGTGCCTGGGCCGATAGGGATGTTGGCCTTGATATAGACGCCCCTGGGCATCGAATTTGTCGTGTTGATATAAATATTGAAGGGGCCGTGAATATAGTAAGTGGCAAGGGCAGCAACAGCGATGGCCGCAGGGATGAGAGCAAAAAGCGCCTCCCTGTGCTGTTTCCAGGCGATCATTCTTGGTCGGTGCTCTTCTTGGTCCACTGAATGGCGTTGTTGTACTGCGTCTGCAGCCGCAACGTCTCAAGGTAATCGTTGAAGGAGTTTTTGTAGCGAACGAACTCATAAATGCCCAGGCCGCCGGAGGCCAGGGAAAGCGTGTAGGACGTCACGAGAAGAGGAATTGCGGTTCCTTGGTTAACATTATTAGTGTTGTAAAGCGTTGTGACGATCGTACCTCCAATGACAAACGAGACGAGGGAAATCGCGCAGCCAAGCATCCAGTCGCCAGAGTTCTGGCGCGCGGCGTACTCTCGGTCGAGTTGCGCGCTGAACGGATCGTCCGAATCAACCCGCGGAGCGGTAGCGCAGGAAAAGACGAGCAACGAGCACAGAAGCAAGGCCACGATACGCAAGGTTAGTTTCATTTAGAAAGCTCCTCTAGTTGATAGCAATACTATAGGTGCTGACGGTGCCTGACTCGGCAGCGATCTGCAGTTGCGCGACGACACCGGTAACATGCGAGGTTTGGAGAACCATATTGAAGGTCAGAACGTAGTCAGTTGAGTTCTGCGATTGAGACCAGGTTTGCACCAGCGTTGACGGAGCTACTTGCTGGATTGTGTTGTAGAGAGGAAGCTTTACGACAATTTGCTGAAACTGCACATAGCCTGTAGCGGTGTAAGCAGTAGTCTGCGTTACCGGAACGCTGAGCGTCTGGGAATCGTTGCAAAGAAACGTTATGGCAAACATTGGGAGAGTCACAGACAAGGTGCTTGCGAGGGGCAGGGGCTTGTTGAGAGGTGAAGTCGCATTGGTAACCGAAGGGGCTGTAACTTCGCTGCTTATTGTATACGAGCTGCCAAGGTCTATGGTGGTGGTGCTGTTTACGACAATTTGATGGACGGGAGCTGCCAATATCCCGTTTATGGCGGCGACGTTGGTGTTTATCTGGCCCTGAGAGGTTGCAAGATACGCGTTGTCCGCACCATCTGTCCAACTGCTGCCGGTGGTTGTATACACGGCACTATTAGAGGGCCACACCGGACCATCTGCGACACTCCAGAACTGTTGAAACTCTGCTTCGGTGGTTTGGGAACCATTTTCCGTATAGCTGTCAGCAGGCTGTGGCCCCCACATAGCACTGAGAAAGTTTTGCAAGGTGTTGTCCGTAAGGGCCTGAGTTGTCGTGGTATTGTAGAGGTAGCCAATTGTCGCGCTTACGTCGCTGAGCTGAACAATATTTGATTTTGTCCTAGCCGCCTGTATTGTGAAGGTGTTTGTGACAGTTTTTGCTGAGCTTTCAACGGCTACGGTGTAAGGGCAAGCCGCGCCCCCCACAGCGGCCGCTAGATTTGTAGTGAATGAGCCATACGGGACGGTTACCGTTGTGAACCCAACTGGCTGAGTCGTCACGATCTGTTGAACAATCGTGACATTATACGGGACGGTGAAAGCATCGGTATTGAAAGTGAGCGAGTAGGTGTTTGTAGGGCCATTGAAAACCAGATTGTATTGGGCAGAGGTAAGGGAAGTCTTAATACCAGTATCGCTGTAATAGAAGGGGTTGGAGAGCTGGAGGAAAGCCAAAGTTCCGGGATCAACGGAGACGTCCAACGTATAGTTGCTGACAACGCCGGTGCTTGTGCAGGTGACAGCGAGAGTCATACCATTGTTGGGATAGTAAGCGCCGGTGGGATTAATCGTGTACCCTGATTGAAGGCCAACTGTGGGAGTGAGGGGTGTTTGATTTTGAATGATGCTATACGGAACCTCGATACTGATTGTAGTTCCAGAAATAGTACCAACGTAATTCTGAGGAAGGGACTGTTGATTGTTAGAAGTAAGAAAGGCGTAGCTCGTAAGAATATTTGAGGGTGGTATGGCTGTGACAAGCAACGTAAAGCTCGTGGTAGCTCCCGTGGCCACACAGGTAACTGTTAAAGCTATTCCGTTTATTGGAACGTAGGAGCCGCCCGGCGCTATTGTGTAACCGCTCATAAGGTTGACGGTGGGCGTGAGGGCTGTGCCTGCGGAAATAACCGACTGAGGCAATTGAACGCTAACGGAGGAGGCGCTCACGATACCGGCGCAGTTTTGAGTAAGAGACGGATTGTTTGTTGTTAGGTATGCAAAAGACTGTAACGGTGACGACGACAGCGACGACAAAAGTAAAAGGAAATTTGCTGTTGCCCCTGTGGAAGTATTGGTAATAACAATTGACATTCCGTTCGTGGGAACAAAAGCGCCGGAGGGGCTCATTGAGTACCCGGATGTGAGGCTGACGGTCGGCGTGAGAGATGTTCCGGACTGTATTACCGTTTGGGGGAGCAGGACGGTAATTGAATTGCCAGAGAGCGCTGCTGTGTAATTCTGGGTGAGACTCGGGTTGTTTGACGAAAGATAGGCAAAAGACAGTATAGGTCCGGTCGTCGGCGTGATAACGAGAGTATAATTGACCGAGTTTGGGCCTTTTGCCGTTATAGTCATGCCGCTAGTTGGGACAAAAGAGCCGGACGGAGTTATCGAATAGCCGGCGGCAACGCCAATGGTGGGAGTTAAGGCGGTTCCCGCGGAAAGAACCGACTGTGGGAGCTGGACAGTAATCAGATTTGAACTCGAATTGACAGTGCCAATATAGCTCATAGCCAGGGCTGGATTACTGGTCGTGTTGTAGGCCCAAGAGGAAATAGGTGACGAGTTGTTGTTCGAGTTGTTTGACGTCGGTTTGGGTAAGAAAGGGGAAAGATCGCAGGCGGACACGGAAATTGCCAAGCAGAGGATTACAGGGGCGCTACGTCGGAAGAACCTGGAAAACTTTGGCCTCTTCAAACTGAACCTCCTCGACATATACAGATTCACTCCCCTACCTGGTAACCGCCGTCCTGGTCGACGTAGGCGGGAAGAATCATGTCGTGGTCAATAACGCAGTACGCTCTCGTACCTTCCCTAATAACAATGGTTGGGCTTTGGTTTATAATTTTGGTCGCATAGTCAACTGCCACTTGGTTGGCAGCAGCTGTGACGTTGTTGCTTGTGGTACCCTGAGCGGTCATTGCGGCTGCCAAAGATGACAAGAAGGTGCTGGTCGACATTGCGGAAATGGCCACGTTGGTTCCAACGTTAAAGAGCGTGGAAGCCCCGACGACAGCCAGGATTTGGGCGATGTGGTAGTCGACCTGGTCGTGCAGACCCGACTGGCCTTGGAGGTCCGCGCCCTTCATTCCTCGCAGGCTGATCGATATACCATCGGTGCGTATGAGCCGTTCCCAGGCAACCATAACCCGGTTCTGGCCGAATGAGATTGTGCTGTCGTAAGTGCCAAGAAGACGACTGCCGCGCGGAATAAGGATGTTATTGCCGTAAAGGCTGTCGTACACGTTCTCGTTGACCTGAGCGACAATGGAACCCGGAACATCACTGTTTATTCCCGTCACCATAGTGATGGGCATGTACGAGCCTGCCTGCAGAAGGTGCTGGGCGTCGATTGGCGTGATGTAATGGTTGTCGAGGTACGCGCTCCAGTCGCCCGACTGATGCAACATGAAGGCCTGCTTCTCTTTGGCCATGTTTTGCTTTGTTGCTGCATCGTCGTAGGCGGCTTGGAGCGCGGTGGCCTGGGCGTCGGTAATCTGCCCGTTCACCTGGGGAGTCTGCTTTCCGTTGGATTGGTTTTGCGCTGTCTGGTTGTCCTGCTGATCGGACGTCCAGGGGAAGAAAAAGGTGCTTTTCAGCGCCGCAAGACGGCGATTTTCCGCCTCATTGGGATTGCCTATGGCAAGCAGCGACGACGGCCAAGGAGGGTTCTGCGAAGAAGGCTGGCCATTAGATGCCTGGCCGGCTGGGGGCTGGGAACCCAGGGGACCCTGAGGGGGCTGCTGTGGTGGCACAAATTGCACGCTTGTGTTCGTCGGTTGAGTGCGAGGATAGCTATTGTAGGATGGGACGCCCGCGGAAGAAGGCAGGATGCCGGCGTAGGAGGGAACACCCGTATTCTGTTGCGACACGGACCGCGGCCCCTTCTCCTCGGCCAATGCTGGAGGCTGTTGGGGACGAATCGGAGCGTAGTCTCCCGCGCCTACATTGAGATCGTTGGGTATGTCTTGTTGTATGTCAGGCTTACTTTGAGCGGCCTGTTTGGCGGTTTTTTGAGGATGAGAGGAAAGACCGACGATAACGCCAAACATCACGGTCACGCCGCCGACGGCCATGATCCCGCGCAGCATCTTTCTATTCAGAAGCGGCGGTCGTGCCAGTCCCTTCTTCAGAGAAAGATTGTTTTCGTTGAGTTTTTTAAAGCCAGGAGGATCCCCAGCAGAGGGACTGCGAGGCTGCCGTCCGGGCTGATCCCGATCAGACATACCATCAATCCTCTTTATGAACGATGTCGATGATGTTGCCCTCGTTCACATCAAGGACGAGCTCGCAGTGTTCGATGCGGTGGTCGGCAATAAAGTAGGACCCGACGACCCTGTAGTTTAACAAGACACGTTCGTTTCTAGAGTTGACCTCAAATAGTACGGGGGCGAAGCTGGCACGGCTTGCCGAGGGGAAGCTGAAGTAGGTCTTCCGGCCGTCCGTGAACACGCGGTCCGGGCACCACGCTGGCTTGTGTATTGTGTGAGGTATGATCTGGTACGCAAAATCCAGATCAGTGATTCGGCCAAACATCAAGATGCGGTTTTCTTTGGAGGCAGCGTCTTCCTTCATCTTCTCAGCGAGCTCAAGGGGATAGTTGAAGCTGATCAGGGGCATAAAAAGGGCCTCGTAACTAATGACACGGAAGGTGTAAGTGCGCTTGTCAGTGTTTATGAGAAGAGTCGTCTTTTTGCCGGCGTAAATGGGCTTGACCAGAACTTCCTCGATCTTCTGCTCTTTCTCGATATGGTAGGTGGTGGCGACCATGAAGTTCGCCGTATCACCGGCGGCGGGCGCGTTCACGACCGATTCCCCCGGTTCCAAAACGATTGTGCTGAGCTCAAGGGGCGCAACAAAAAGCTCGTAGATGTGGTTGGGCACCCAGTTGTATTCGACATCCCCCCCGCGGTAATCGTCCTGCTCGGGCCGGATCTCGAAGAGCTGGTTGTTTTGCAGCACGAGCTGCTCAACCTGCTGCGGCGTCTGCGGCTGGGGGCTTGCCTCAGGCGTATTGTCGGGGGTCCGAAACTCGGTGAGTGGCACTGCCACCGGAGCGGGGGGCGGAGGCGGTGGACTCTGCGTAGCACTTGGCTGTTGCGAAGGTGCCTGCGCTGTCTGCGCCCCAGGGGTCGAGGGCGAGGAGATGGAAGCAGAACCGCCCTCGGCACCAACAGGAAAGCTTACAACGATGGGTTTTTGGGTCGCGCATCCCAGGGCAACGAGAGAAGCAAGGAGTGCGACACACAGCATCGACAAGTGGAAATGCTTACGCATTGGCTACTGTCTCCTTTGGCTTACGAAAAACTCTGTGAAGTAAAGACCAAAAGGATTGGCTTCCGCGGCGGCTTCCGTGGGCGGGTTTTGCTGCGTATAGGTGAACGTGCCGGCCATGTTTGCTGTATCCTCGAGGGTTCCCTCCTGACGGATCTCCTCAATCCATTCAACGCGCCAGGTTTTTTCAGTTTCATGCTGAAACAGCGTGAACTGGACGTCACGGTGAATGCCCTTGGTGCTCTGCTCGAAGGGTTTGTCCTTAAAGATTTGGCCCTTCACCTGATTCTGTGCGGCTACGGAGGTGATCCAAAAGACATCCGAAAGGTTGGTCTTCAAGATCACGATGTCGCTTGAGATTGAGCGCAGATTGATGACAAATCGCTTCAGGTAGTTGATGACAACCGCGTCGTTGATTGTGAGCGGCGTTGTGCGCATCATCCCCTTGAAACTGATCTGATCGCCCTGCACTTCGACGACGTACGGCAAGAGCTTGGGCTGAGCCATGTACCTGCTGATGCTGTACACCGAGATAAACAGACTTACGGCAAGGATGAGCGCCACGGCTCGCCATACATTGAGGGAACTCACCGATCGAGCGATCTGAAAATCCCACTGCTTTCGGGCCTTTTTTAGCTGGCTTCGCTCGCTTTCAGCCTTCTTACGGTCCGCCTCGATGCGGTGCTGATCGAGCACGTCAGTATCACTACCGTCCATACCTACCCTCACTTCACTCTCCAACATGATCTGGGGGCGCAGTACGCCATAGAGACGTACCACCCGACAGGGATGTTCGACGGGGATGTTGACGGCTCGACAGCAGGGCTTAAAGCGGTCGTCAAAGAACGCCCAAAAAGGAACGCGACCGAATGGGCCGTTGTAGCGCTTGATACCTCTAAGTGCGTTTGGTGAAGTCTCTCCATATCAGCGACCTCCATGGCTACAACTCGTTCGTACACAGCGTCATAGCGTGCGGCCTCCTGAAGGCGTGGGCCCTCCGCCAGAGGCAGGCGCGCTCGCCGCGGGCGGGGCGGATCCGCCAGGCTGGAAAAGCTGCCCCGCGGGGCCGGACGAGGAGCCTGTACCGCTGGATCCAGATGAAGTTGGGTTAACGCTAGGGGACACGGCGCCAGATTTGGATCCGCCGCCGCCCCCCCCGCCGCTCGGGGAGACGGTTACACCGCTGCCGCCTTGCGGGGACGCGCCGCCGGACTCAGGCCCGCTGCCGCTGCTCTGCGGCTGGAAATAGCCGGCCGCGCCGGAGGTCGGCGCAGACGAGACGGCCGTCGTTCCACTTGAGCCCCGCCCGGCGGAAGCGGACTGGTTGACGGCGCCCCCGGCTTGTCGGGCCGCGCCGGCAATATTGCCATTCACCAGGTTGCCTATGCCGCGACCGAGGGCAACGGCGGTACTTGCCATGCCGACAGCGAAGCCAATGGCCCCTCCTGCACCAAGGGAGGGATTGCCAGAAATGAAACCCATGGCGAGGGCGGGCACTTGCCATGCGAGAAAGACAATACAGAGCGTCGTAGCTAAGCAGCCGAAAAAGACGCTCATATCAAGGCCCGGGGCTTGGCCTTGAAGATTCAATGGAAGCAGCTGGTCACTCATCCCGCTCATCACGTTCAGCCCAATACAGATCACCGCGACGGTCATGCCCAACTTGATGGTCTGCCCGATGACGGCCATGAACGACCGTGTGCCCATGAAACGAAGGGGCTCAAACACGACAAGGGGACAGAAGATGAGACTAAAAAGGAGCATGATATAAAACTCGATCTGGGCGACGACGAGTTCGACGACGAGCACAACGAACGCGAGCTGCTCAAGGAGGTCTATGATCCCGAAAATGATGGCATACCCGGGAGTTTTAAGGGCGGCGATTATCTTGGCGCCAAAAGTGCTCCCACCCCACATTTGGTCGAGACCCTGGTGGTAAACGTTGATTAGGTTGTTGTAGGCCCAGGTCAATATCATAGTGGGATCGTTAAGCAGGCCTTGGACCGTAAAGTTAGGATTCGCTCCAGTGAAGGGACCGACGAACTGCGTGATGATCCAAATCATCCCATTTTTAATTCTGATCGAGATGATGGTGAAGTTGAGTGCGAGCGCGGTGAGAAGCCCGAGGACGACAAGTTTTGTGAGAAGGCTTCCTATGGAGTCGACCTGCCCGGTCAGCATCATGGCGCCGATAAAGAGGATCTCGAGGGCGAACAGTATTCGCATAAAAGTCGGAACCCACTGATCGCGTATCGTGCCTATAATTCCATTAGCGGGTGTGCCCGACGGTCCGACAAGGACGGTGATGAAGTTCTGAAGAAGTCGGTTAAACATGGGTTGCTGCGCTTGAGTCTGGGCCGCTGCGGCTTGCTGCTGCTGTTGTTGTATCTGCTGCTGTGTTAGGAAGGGATCGGTCTGGGCCCCCCCGGCAAAAGTGTCAAAAGGGAGCAGGAGAGCAAAAAAGAAAGCGATTAAAACGACTTTCCTGCGCATAACCTGCTATTCCCCCGCTATCCTCTCTACTGGTCCAAGCCAGCGTCTATTTGCGAGAGATCTTGCGCGGGACCCGTCTGAGAAAGCGTGCAAGGCCAGGTAGTTACGACAGCGGTGGTAGGATCCCGGCTATAGTCGTTGGCCCATCTCCATTGGTCCTGCAAAGTCAGGTCGGCATTATCGTCCACTGCCCCCTTGTATATGGCCCACCGTCTCCACGCCGTAAAGTTGAGCTGCAGGTCTGCGAGCTCTCCGCCCACAAGACTGAGCGCATAGTTGGTTGTTTGCAGCTGGCCGACCAGAGTTTGGGAGCCGGAGGAGTTCGCCATCGTTTGGTTCCAGAGCTGTTCTCGAGATTGCGTGTCTTGGATAATTGTATTGCTCGCGTTGACGATGCCTGTCGCCGCGTACCAGCCTTTCATGAAGTCATTCATGTCGAGGGCGTCACCAAGGGCTGGGATCTGGTTGGAAAGGGTTTGCAGATTTTGCAGGGTAGCGGTCTCTAAGCCCCAAGCGCTGACAAAGCCAGTCCAGGTGCCAGACGAGAGCTGCTGCAGCGCCATAATCTGGTACTGCACCATCTGGTCGGCTTCCTGGAGCTGTTGGATGGTGGTTTCAGCCGTACTGACGAGCTGCGCCATCTCCTGAATGTTGTGTAAAAGCTGCTGCGGATCGATGATGTCCGCCGTGGCCAGCTGGGCAAACGCGCAGACACCGCTCATAAGCAGAAGCAGCGCGAAAATGGCGAGTCGCTTCATGAGGAAACCTCCGCGTGCTGAGCCCTGGAGTGAATGATCGCAAGCTCCTGGGGCGTAAGAGCTTCTTTTTTAGGAGGCCTTGGTTTGATGAGCGCAAGCTCCTCGGGGCCTAGTTCGAGGGAAAACTTCTGATTGCCCTCGGGAGAAAAAAAGAAATACTCGCGCTTCGGTACGGCCTCCGAGAGCGTCTGAAGGTCGCTGTCAGACAGACCAAGTTCCGTGTAAAGCGCTCGATTCTCCGACTGGCGGGCACGATGATTTGGCAGAAGGATTTTGGTCATGCAACAGCTAGCGATCGTTGAGAAGATGGGGCTGCTGCGTGCGTCTTCCAACTCTTGACTGCTCAACAGGACATAGGTGTTTCGCTTTCGGGCGGTCTTAAGAAAATCCCTAATCTGGGCAGCGAACACCGGATTGTCGAGAAAAACCCAAGCCTCGTCGACCATGAGAAGTGTGGGAGTACCATCCAAGAGCACCATGATACGATGGAAGAGATACTCGAGGACGAAAGAAACAATTGGCTTGCCCTTTTTCATAAGCTCGCCGAGCTCAAAGGTGAGCCAGGGACTGCGCTGGAGACTGTCGGGACCGCGCTTGAAAAGGTGGGCATAATCGCCACTCACAAAAGGCTCGATGCCCTGCCGGATGTCGCCGTCCTGGACCTGGCGGCTGAAAGCCTCCCAATCCCTGAGGTCGGGTGAGATCGCGCTCATTGACTCGAGCGCATCACTGATCTTCTTCTCGTCGTCGGGAGCCACCGGCAATTCACGATGGAGAAAATGATTGACGATGAGTTGAGCGACGAATACCCTTTCCGCTTTCGAGGAAAGGTCGGAAAAGGGGTTAAGCTTCAACGAATCACTGTCGTCGTTGATCTCGACAAAAGTCCCTCCGCAAGCGAGCGTTGCGTTATAGCTCGATGCGTCCTTGTCGAACATAATCACCCGGGCTGTGGGGTACTTCAGCCAGAAAATGCCGAGGGAGGAAAGCAGGGTTGACTTGCCGAAGCCCGTTGGCCCGATGACGAGTGTATGACCGACATCTCCGTAGTTGAGATTCAGGAAGAACGGTGCACCAGCTGCCTTGGTGATGATGTGGGGCGCGATTCCGCCCGAGTTGAGCAGGGAGCGCAAGTGTTCATTGGTGTGGTTGCCGTTCCAGGGCACGCTCAAGCAGAAGAGGTGAGCGAAGTTGGCAGTGGAGACGAGCGGTTGGTGGGGATTGAAGTCGACATTGCCGGGTATGCTTCCCAAAAAAGCCGCGGGAGTGTTGATCGTCTCAACTTTGCATATAAAGCCAAGATCGTTGACGGTCTTCTTGACGAAATCGATCTTTCGAATCGCGTTATCATAGTTCCGGTCCTGGACGATGATCGTGGTCGCAAGTCGCCCGTAGAAGACATCGCCCTCGGAAAGTCGCGAAAGCGCAGCGCCGGCATCCGCGGCCAAGGAGGTCGCGTCGGTGTCTTCCAGCTCGGTGGGCTGTTTAAGAACGCTGTCTTGCAATATGGCGCCTATTCCGCGGCGCTTTTGGAAGTGTGTTTTGCGAATGGATTTGATTTCTTTCTTGGCAGCTTCCTCTCCGACGAACGTAAATCGAGTGCAAAAGCGAAACTCCACAGGAATCGACAACAGCTTGCTTCCCATGCCCGCATGAGTGGCAGCCGGAAAATCATGGATCGTGGCCACAACGATGTAGGTGTCGTTGTATTTGCACACCGTATCAGGCGTGAAGCGGCCGTCGGCGAGGTAGTGATCCAGGTAGAAAGGCGTTTCCGGGGTCAGTACGGAGTGGCGGGTGTCGGAGATGCAGGAGTGGAAGTACGTCAGTTGCTGATCGCTGTTGCAGGAGACCACCTGCTTGAAAGTGCTGGAGAGCATGCGGTAAAAGTCGTCGGTGACGGTTTTGAACTCCTCCAGATCATAGAGAATGTTGTTGTTTTTTGCTGAGTTACGAAAAAGAAGCTGGCGTATAAAGGAATGCTTTTCGGCGATCGAGTGGCAAAGGGTGAGGTAGACCGCCGTCTGGTAGAAGGGACTGAGCGAGGCGCGGCTTGCCTCGAATCGTTTGACTATTGCCGGCGCGCCCTCGCGGTAGAAATGCGGGTATGCGGGCAGCGCGTAGCGATGGGCGTCGTGGTACACGTACCACCCATCCCCTGCAATCTGGCGGAAGGAGTTCTTCAGGTTCGAAAGGACGTTGAAAATCGGGGTATCAAGCGCCCGGGCGAGATCGTGGGGATCCACAACAAAAGTACGAAGCAGTAGGGCATTTTTCGTGACACAGATACCGTCGTCGATCTCGCCGGCAAAAGGCAGAAACTCGCTCAAGAACCTGACAGATTTCAGGCCATAGCGATCTCTCGTTCCCGACTTAAAGGAAAACTTCATCGCCTGTCTGCCTAATCAAGAACGCTTGGAAGCTTGAGGAATTGCGTGTACACGTCGAACACCCACCGATCCTCCTTGGATACGCGCCGGGCAACGATGAGAAGGAAAACAGTCACAACGAGAAACCACCACTGCGCGAGAGAGAGAACAAGAGCCATGCTGGAGATTGCAATGAGCATGAACAATTTCCGCGGCATGCCGAAAACGAGCGGTGGAAAAAGGATGGCGCGGTAGATGGGGGCCGAAAGAAGATTGTCCATTGCTCCGGCCCCTTTACAACTGTGAGAGGATGACCGAAAGGTGCCACAAGTGCTCACGCAGTACAGGGATTTCGAAGCCGCCCGTCGTCTGGTTGGGAAACAACATATTGAAGACGCCAGGGACGTTGACGATCACACCGACGCCCAGGATGATCCAGAAAATCCGCTTGATAGCCTGGCCCTCGGTAACCATGATGAGAACACCGGCGACAACGATCATGATGAAGCCGATGATCCTTGCAGTGGTTCCCGAGAGGATGTTGTAAATCGACGCCAGCCCTGAGTCCCAGCTGTCTCCCTGCTGAAGGCCAGCACCGCCTTCGCCGGGAGCCCACGCGAATACGGCAAACGGCATCGCAAGAAGGAACACAAAGAGCAGAAGGACCATGCAGAGACGTGGGGAAAGTCGGGTGTTCATGTGAGCTCCTTTAAGGAAGTTTTAGAAGAGTCAAGAATCTCTTGCACCTTGCGCACTGTTGCGTTGGACCTAGTGGTAACCCTGTCCATAAAAACCGTGACATCAATTGCGGAGTCGATCAGCTCATCACTTGGAGTGACCACAACCTCCTGCATGAGGGAGTAGATCCTGCTATGGACACCGGCGGCCGAGGAGGCGTGAACCGTGCAGACGCTTCCTGGGTGTCCGCTCTGCGCGGCCTTGCACCAGTCCAGAGCCGCTGAGTCGCGCACCTCGCCAAGGATGATGCGATCAGGGCGATGACGCAGGGAAGCCTTAACGGCATCGCGTGCGGAGAACGTAGCGGTGGTCGCCCAGTAGTAGGTGTTTTTGTTGTTGAGGAATATTTCCGGGGTGTCTTCGATGATACCAAGTCGCTCGTCGGTTATAAGATCGAGGAGGGCATTGGCTAGAGTGGTCTTCCCGCTGCCTGTCCCGCCGGCGATCACGATATTGCGTTTCTCTCTCACGCAGCGCCTGAGTTGGCGTGCCTGCAGTCGGGTAAGAGTCTTCTTTGCAACCAAGTCCTCGAGAGACAGTTTGACTCGGGAAGGAAAGCGTATGCACATCTCTGGCGCGTCCGAGATAGGCGGTACGATTGCATTCACACGGCCGCCACAACCTTCCCAGAACGCCGGAAGTCGACAGGCAAGAGTGGGCGACTCTCGTGCGCAGATAAGGTCATGGTAGCCGGCGAGTTCGTGAATGATCGAGAAACGGTGAGCCTTGGTCAGGGTTACGTCGATAGATTTTGGGCTGCCGCGGCCGTTATCGATCCATACGCTGCCGTCAGAGTTGATCATGAGGTCGGTGACCGAAGGATCCTTGATGTAGTCTTCAAGCGGGGCAAATTGGGCCTCAAGTACTCTAGTCGAGTTTGTTTGCTGGTCGAATGTCGTAGCCAATTCCGTACTCATAGTATTTTCAGCTCTTTTAGAAGGAAACTGAGAGGATTAGTAGCATAACCAACAAAGAAATGCAACTAATAAATCAACAAACAATTACAACTCCTAGAAAAGCTTACGGAAGCCGTCGGTAGCTTTCGATGTGCAGGGGAGGGACGAGGCAGGAAAAACAGAAGATAGAAGGAGTAATTAGATATGCCGCAAGGAAAAAGCTTACTTATCCATCTTGCCTGGCCAATAAAAGACATCAGAGACTATCCACTGACCGTTTTTTTTGCCAGGAATAGTGTGGCGTCTCAGAAGTCGACGGACGTACTCGGGGTGGTAGCCCAGAGCTTTCGCCAACGCTTGAACATTGTGCGACTTAGCAGCGATGTAACGGGTGAGCTCTTGCGCGCTGATTTGGAAGTCACGCCGCCCGTCAGGTTTTTGCTCTGCCTTCAGTCGGCCAGCCTTGATGGCAGCACGAACATTCTGAGTGGTGCACTCAAGGAGCTTGGCAACCTCAACAACGGAAAAATAGGTCATGTGGGATACCCACAGGCGCAAGCCAGGAGAACGGCGGTGTTATACAAGGCGTACTGACCCGCTTTCACCTGTTTCACAATAGAACCCTACCAAAGGGCAAATCGACACACGCAACGAATATAACCTCTGCCCACAGGCCCAAACCATGAAAAAGACTGAGATGTTGTGTACAATGCTGATTTGACTGCAAACATTTTACCAAAGCAGTCGAACTAACAGAGGAGTATTGCCCAAAAAAAGGCGCAAAGTCAACGGACATTGCAATAAGATTGCAGGAGATTAAGCGCATGGGCGTAATTGAAGGATGGGATCGCGCGATCAGATGGCATGGACACCTATTACAGAACAATCAAGCCAAAAAAGCATTGAGGCGTAGTGTTTTTTTTTCAGGGTATGGCATTGCATTCTGGTCAGTATTTGGAGTTGACAAAGGAATTTTGTCAAAATGACATTTTAGTGATGGCGCTGGACCAGCGAGGCCGCAGGAAGTCCATATCTGTTACTTGGGAAGCGGGACCAAGGTTGAAGGCCTGGGTCATGACGTTCTGGGGGATGAAGGAAGACAACAGAGCGCCGAAGTATTCCTCGCCTGGATTGACAGAATCGAGCACCGACAAGAAAGCCTTCGATTGGCAGTAGGAGTAGGGCGCTGAGATTAAGGGATCGATCCCAGGTGACCATTACAGCATTGCAGACGTGTGCAAAAGCGCCGGCTGGGCCCTACCCTACTCCAAAACGCTTCTTGCCTTGTTATAGGGAAGCAGCCACGCGCGGCCCCGCTCCGGCCGCGGTGATTGGTACTCGCGAAGGCTGCATTGCAGCTTCTCGGCTATTCTCCAGACCGTGCGCTGCATACGTGCTTATTTCTTTCGTTTAGCGATGGTTTGTTGCGGTCGACGTTAATGAACTTTTTGAATAGGGAGCTCAAGATCCGGGCTACCTCGAGGCGGCTTTCAACGAAGTCCTGACGCTCGACGCGATCTTGCGGCGCGTCGGTGTGACGTTTTCAAGAAGGGCTTGCACGATTTCAAGTGCGTCAGCCTTTGAAAGTTCAAGGTGAACGCCGCGGCCACTCTCCTTGGGTTTCTGGGTTTTGTTAAGGACTTTCTTCCGCAATTCGTTATAGGCTTGGTTGAGCCTTTTTCGTCCGCTTTTCACTTGCTGGGCGAGTTCCTGATCCTTTAGAACTGCTCTACCCTTTTCTGTTTTTGACAGAGACGCACCGATTGCGTCAGCCGTTCTCTTGGCGGATTTTCTCTCAGCGGGTTTTTGAGGACCTTCCTCAATAGCGGGATCTGGCGCTAATGAGGAGTCCCCCTTGAAACCCCTGACTGGTTTGTCGATGGCTTCGATGATAGTGAGGATTTCCGCGTCGGTAAGGTTTCTCCTATCCCTTTGCTGATGTATTGCGTAGTCAACCGCAGCCTGCCTATCGGCAAATTCTTGGACGTATGCGGTGACAGTTAAAAGCTGAAGTTCTTCGCAGGCACGTACTCGCGTGAATCCGTCGATAAGAACAAGCTCCCTTCCGCCGTCTTGGCGCGGCCTGCTCCAGACGTTGACTGGCTTTGACTGGTCAAAACCCTTTGCTTTGATGTCGTCCCTAATAGCCTGCAAAATGTTGGGACGGATCTGAAACAGAGATTCGAAAGGATCCTCTTTGACCAGCTCGGAAAGCATGACAGATTCGGCGGGAATCTGCTTATTCAGTATGCCGCTTGCCGTCTTGGCCTTGCCCTGCATTTTTTCCTTGAACCTTGACGCCATTCTCAAAACCCCTTTACATCGCCTTCGATTCCGGCGAGTGCTGCTATATCCCTGATAGCGTTAAAAAGAAGAGCCTTATCGGCGGCCTGTGTAATGTGAGTGCCAGAGTCGATTGCGTCACGAACAAGCGCCGTCTGTGGCACAGTAAACGGTAGCAGGCTATCCCCAAACTCTTCCCGAAATGCCGCTTCGTACTGCACGCTCTTGGCGTCCGGGTTTTCGGTCCTAGGCGGCCGATAAAAGTTCAACAGGACACGCCATGCACGGGAGCCGTCGGTGTGCTTCTTCACGAGGTCGCGGTAAAAAACCGCACCTTTATAGTCCCATTCTGTGATGCGCACGGGGTTAATGATGAGGTCTGCAACATTGTCAGCGTTGCGCACGATTCCCGTCCAGTGTGGCGGGCAGTCTATCAGAAGGACGTCGTACTTTAGCTTAGCTTCCGCCATCGCGTTTTTCAGCACGCGTCCGCCGACCGTCTCTATAAGGCACAAGCCATAGTGCGCAGCAATGAGATCGATGCCCGACCGATTGGACGGCACTATGTTCTCCGGGAGTTTGCCGGTATTAAAAACCAAGGCCATATTCTTGGCATCGAACGTAGAACCGTCGGGAGAAAAATGATAACTGCTTGCATTCTGAAAATCCAGGTCGATCACGAGAACCTTTGCGCCCGCGGCAGCGCAGTACTTGGCGCATAGAACTGTAAGAGAGCTCTTGCCCGTCCCTCCCTTTAGTGAGCTAAAAGCCACAACCTTCATTTCTGTACCTCCTTTGATAATTTGCAGCGGGAGCCACCCTCTTCATTTATGTCGGCATCATATATCAAAAAATGATAAGCGTCAATAAGTTTATAAACTGAGCTTAAATCTTGACGGTTACGACAAATAGCCCTAAAATGCTTGCATGCTTGCGATTAGAGTTGGCCGGAAGAGCTACAAAATGCATTCGCTTGCCGAGATGGAGCGTTATTACTTTTACCTTCTCAGAAACCGTATTGACTCCGAGGGATTGTCCGGCAATGAAATTGTCTTTGAAATAAAAAACGGAAAAGAATCGATCGAGGGCAGAAGGCGTCTCATGGCTTCCGATACCGGAATGTGGGTTCCCCCGGAAAAGAACCAAGTCCGAGGGATACTGGACCAGTTTGCCAATCTGACGGAGCTTGCAAGGCAAATGGGTGTTTCAAGGATGACAATAGGAGCTTGGAAACGCGGGGGGAGTGTAAGTTATGTTGCCTGGCATTTTCTGTGCGAGTCGCTGGGGATAGTTGAACCGAGAGTTGGCGACATAGCATTGCGTGATATTGAATTGCCTTCTGAACCCTCCAGTCGGTGACTGTGAGAACAAAGCCGTAGCCGCTACATCGCAGACCTTAGAGACCTGGCGAACGATAGCAAAACTCGAAACGTCTCTATCCGCAGTTTCCTGACGTGCCCCCCGACACCTGGCGCGACGCTGTGCGCGCCGTCGTCGAGCGAACAAAAAGATGTCTCCGTTGGAGCTTGAATTCGTAGCCGGCTCTCATACCGCTTTGAGAAATCTATTGGCCGTTGAAATCGGCATCGAGCACTATGACTGGCAAGGCACCACCTACGGCAATCGAGTACTCCGGCATCAACTGGTGTATACGGCAGGGTCCGAGAACGTTCGTTGTAGGTCCGCCCCGCGTAGCGGGTGTGGTTGTATTGTCACGGATAAACGAGCGCTCCAATAGCTTCACTTGAGGCTATTGGAGCGAGGTCACTAAGGCTTCTTGGCTCTGAGGTCCTTTTTTGAAAAGACGGATAGGAAAAGAACGCTTCAACTACGAAGATCTGGAGAGCCTTTAGACCGCGTACTGCGCCCTTCTCAGACTCCAAATAGATTCAGAGGGAACAGAGGGCAATGGGCGAGAGCGCGGTCTTCACGATCAAAGATGGCCGAGAAACTATGCCGAACTAGCCGGAGCTTTTTCGCGAAAGGCGCGGCAGCTGGCGGACGCCGACGAAGGCGGAATTCGCCGTCCCGCTCAACCAATTCAAAAACCTAAGCGCGCTCTCCAGGAGCGCAGCGATGCCCAGGGGCAGAATCGAAGGGTGGAAGGGCGAGCGAAATGGGGCGGTAATATCATTTTTCGCCTGGCGTTAGCTACCCGAGTTTCTTTGCCTTCCGATAAGGCCGGCCGGTTACGCATGAGTTGGAGTTCATCGACTCGCCTTGGATTAGCACAGGGTAGAGGAACGGTTTCACAATTAAGTTAAATGGGGAAAGGTGTCACCTGCCCGATCGGGCCAGATGTGACAGCCAGTCAAGAGGAACGAGGCCCATAAACTGATGGGCGTAGTTCCAGGCAAAATGGTAGCCAAGTAGATGTGCGATGAGCTGCCAGCGCGCGTTAAACCCAACGACAAAGACCACAATGATCAGAAGTAGTCCCAAAGCGATCCACGGGGACACCCTGTGGACAACCGACATCTGGCGTCGTTCTGTCCCCGTGAAGAACCGCCTTGCCACACGTCGCGGAAGGGTGTCTTGAAAGCCCTCAAGGCGGCTTTCAAGGTGGTCCCAAACCTTAGCTGAGACAGCTTGCGCGATGGAATCGACTTGGGCTTCGTCTGAAGAGATGTCACTGGACTCTTTAGGTAATGGCATCAATCACTGCCTCTTCCTTGTCACTTACTAGGCGGCTTTCCTAGCTTATCTGACTTGCCGTTTTGGTTTTGAGCAACCTTATTGCGCTCTTCTTGGTCAAGCAGGTAGACCTCATCGGCATCAAGCTCAGGAGCGGCTTCAAGGATCAGCGATTTAATGTCGTCCATATTGAACGCACGCAGATAGCCGCCGTTAGCCCGCTTTTGATTGAGCGAGTCAGCAAATTTGGTCATCATACGATTAGCTCTTAAAATACTGTCCCTACGTTGATCGGGATGAGTTTTAGGCCAATGCAAGAAATCAACAAACACCTTATGAAGAAAGCCGTCCCCGAGGCTATGGACCTCTGAGCGTAGCGCCGTGTTTTCCGCAAGGAGATTCTCAAGACATCGCAAGATAAGCTTCAAGAGATTGCCTTCCTCGTGGAGATATCTAGATAGGGCCGTGTTAACCACAGTCGACAGTGACATTCCATTTGATTGTTGAAAATCACTTAAAGCCTTCACCATCGAAGGCTTGGCATAGAACTGCAGTCTGAGAAGATTGTGACCTGGGAGCTTCTGCCCGATCTCCCGATGCCCATTATTGTCGCCGGTCGTCCCAGCACTCTCAGACCTCTTATTCTTCCCATTTGCGGACATTGTACTGCTCCTTTGTACCAGGTTTACTCATCGTCAAAAGGGAGGTCATCAGCACCCTGCACGAAGTCAGACAGGGTTGCGTTTTCGCCGTCTATAGCTTCAGGCTCTTCATCTATCACAGGCGGAACAGACAAGCCTAACTCCGTCTGCTCGCGAGGCGGCGACTCTACGGTGACGGCAGGTTTGGCTGGCTCGTGCGCTGCCCCACTGCTCTCCTCAACGACGGGTGTCTCCTCGGGTGCAGCTGCGGGCTCAGTTTTTACAAATTTCGCGGGAATAGCTTCGGCCGCCGGCTCGGCCGTCTCAGAAGAACTCCCTGGGGCCGGTGGCAATCGAAGAGAGGATATAGCTTTCTCGGAGGGCTGGTTGTAGACCTCTTGTAGTTCCTGGAGCGCTTTGGCGTTAAGCCAGGGTACCTCAAGTGGATGGAACGGCAGGAGTTTCAATCTCTCGAGCCTGGTCGCGGGAAGGGGGGGGTTGTGTTTCACGTCGGTCTTTGGGGTAAAGCGCCTATCGGTGTAGTACATGAGCTTCTTCCCGCGATAAGGGAACTTGCCCGAGGTGACAAGGAGGAAGTCTTCGTAAGGCAACCTGAGGACCTCATCGGAGGTCATGAGTTTTCTCTCAGTCTCTATGTACGACTCAGAGCGCGTTCGAGCCATGATGTTGCCTAGCGTTCCTGACTGGGAAACGTTCTTTCGGTTGATCGAATAGCTGCCAAGATATTCAACCACGGTTTTTGCGTCTTGCGGGTCGCCAGCGCCCAGAATGGCCTTTGTGTGGCAGTTATTGAGGAGGGAGCTTCGCTCGCCGTACTTGTCGTAGATCTGGCTAAAGCTCTGGGCGATCAGCATGACTTTGATCCTGTATTGGGCACAGTGCGCCATCCAGTCCTGCAGGAAGGCAAACTTGCCTAGGGAGATGAACTCATCGAGCAGAAATAGAATCGGGCGGCTATTTCGGGCAAGGTCGTTAGTAAGTCTTTTTGCGATAAACTCGATTATGAGCCGTACCAGTGGGCGAAGTCTCTCCTGCGATTCGGGATTGGTGCATATGTAGAGCGACGCCGGATGCTTGGCGTTGGTGAGCTCTTCGACGGTGAAGTCGCTGTACGCAGTGTTGTACGCCACGATCGGATCCTGATAGAGAGAAAGGAACTCGCACGCGGTGCTCACGACGCCGGACATCTCTTCTTCGTGCTTGTTCATCATGTTCATGGCAGTCTCCGCTACGGCCATGTGATCGCTTTGCAGCATCTCCTGCAGCACTGCACTGACTGGCATGGTTGGGCTTTGAAGAAGGTTTGCCACGCCGTGCAGTGACTTGTCCTTTATCTTGGGTTCGGTGAGCACATAGAGAATGGCGCCAATAAGGAGCTGCTTGGCGGTGTTGACCCAGTGTGGGTTCTGACCCACGTTGTCATAGTCACTATCGCCTCGCGGGTGCGTAATAATCTCCGCGATTATCTGGGCGTCCATCACGTCGTAGGGCGCTTTACGAATCTCCCAAAACGGATTGAACTTGTTGCTCTCTGGCGACGTTGGCTCGAAGAGGTAGACATTCGAGAACGTGTTTCGCCACGAAGAGGTCAGCGTGTAGTTTTCCTTCTTGGGGTCGTTAATTACGGCGGAATGGGTCCAGCCCAACAGTGTAGGCACAACGCACGACACGCCTTTTCCACCGCGTGTGGGGGCAATAACAGCAACGTGCGTGTGAGGCTGGTCGGAGATGACCCTTCCCTGGGACACCAGCTTGTACTGCCCTTTTCGGGTCTTTCTGAACTCAGCGTCTTTAGTTTGGCCGAGGAATACCCCGCGGGCGGCGAAGGCGCCCTCCTTGGCAAGTTCTCGCCTTCGCATCCAGCGTGAGGTCCCGTAGATTCCCAGGACGTTGACACCGAGTCGCGTGTAAAGGCGAAACCCAAGGAAGGACAGGAGTACAAAACACACCAGCGCGACGATGAAGGAAACCTTGTACTGATTACCCGTAACGTGAATTGTGAAATACCAGTAAATGAGGTGCAGCGGCTCGTAAAACTTGCCAAACTGAGGCCGGCCCAGAATGTCGGCATGATGAAGCATATTTGCAAAAACGTTTGATCCGACCATGAGCGAGAACAAAAACGAGACGATCCAATATACGATAAGAAGAAAGCGCTTCATGACGGTCCCTCCTTTACCTGATCCATCATTTCTCGAGAAAATACACCGATCGGTCTGCCTCAACGGCCTTTACGGTATAGCTGCGGCATCTGTCGGCGATGAAATTGCGGCGATCTTGTAGCTGAGCCAAGATCTCCACTGGAGTCCGTGGGCCGAGCCACGAGGTGGCCAGCTCTTGGGCCATCTTCCTTGCCTTCGACTTGAGTACGAATCGAGGGAACAGACATCGCGCCCGTCGAGATCCTTGCCGCGTATGATGATATGAGCGTGGGGATTATAGGTGTTGTAGTGTACGGCGGCACACCACTGAAGCGGCCCGGCACTACCAAACTTGAGTTTCCGACGGATTGTCCGACGTGTCTTCGCTTCAAGCCGTTGCACAAACTCGGCGATGAACTGCTGCGGGCCACCTTTTTGCGCTTCAATAAGAGCGCAGTGCTCTGGCAAGAGAATAAGCGAAAAAAAGCGCTCCTCGCCGTCAATTGCTGCCTGTATCTGTTTTGAAGACGCGAAAAACTCGGGCTTCCAGCCGCCAGGCCCGGCGCCCTCACGTTGGATGTACGACAGGTGGCGTTGAAGAGATTTGGGTGAGCTGTAACTGGTCTTAACGACGACACATTGCATTTTTCCATAGCGGCCAAAAGGCCTATAAAATGAGACGATCCAGTGCGCGATGAGACGCACGTGTTTCATGATGGTGCCTTCTTTACATGGTCATTCTGTAGCTGCGGCGATGTTCTATTCGTTGACCCTTCTCGTCGACCGACGACATCTTGCCGGCGCGTAACGTTGCCTGCGCGCCATCAGGGAGTTTATCTAGCTCTATCGATGAACTGCTGTAGTAGAAAAGCTGCCCGCGCTTTGTCTCTATGAGCACGTACGGGCGTATGCTCCCAAGGTTGGTTGCGACGTTACCTTTTCCAACAACTTCACCCTCGATTGCCTGCGTGATCAGGTACGTCGAATAAGGCTTATTGAGCAGACCGGACTTATCCCAACGGCCTCGAAGCCGTGGCGACAGATCCTCGTAGATAGCCTGGAGAGCGCCCTTCTTGTCGCCCTGCACGATGCACTCCCGAAGCCGACTGCCGAGTGATGGCGACGGAGATATCTTCAATTGTTCAATCTGGGAAATGGCCTGGCCTTTTGAAATACGAACGGTGTCGCCTGAGGTAAACTTGTCTGCGGCAAGCGAAGTGCTGCTGTAAAAATGGAGAGCTCGCGCGTGGCCCATATTCGACTCGAGAAGCAAGTAAGTTCGACCGGTCCCATCGGGCGACTTCATAACGCCCTTAGAGAGAACACGGCCCGAGGCATTCGTGTATCCGTCGCAGAAGAAGAGTTTGCCTTGGAGAGTCTTCTTCTCCGTCCACTGCCGTTGCTGCTCTGGGCTCAGGCTGTCATAGATGCAGCCCTTGATGCCGCGCACGTTACGAAGACTCTCGTAATGGCGCATGTCACGGGACCGTACATCATCCTGTGTCAGTAGCTCCCCGCGGGATATTCTGATCGTGGAGAGAGGGACGAGCTTCTTCTGTTCCAGCGATGTGTCAGTGTACAACCATAGCCGCGGTGACTTAACACCCGAGGTGCTTTCGATAAGGACGTAAGGGATCTTGCTCTCCGAGGTGAAGCCTTTTGTGTAGTCGGCGTTCGTCAAGGCGAGCGGCTCGACGGTGCCGCTTGCAACAATCCTTCCCTCAGCGCTGCGCTCAAAGGACGGCTTATAGAAGGTCATTGGCCGTGTTTGAATATTGTGTTTTGCCCAGTGCTCTTTTAGCTCGGGGCTCAGGTCCTTCTGGATGGCGCGCAAAACCCCATCCTTATCGCCCAGGGCAATTGCGTGGTACAGATCGCTCTGGATCCGCGGGGCCTGTTGTTTGCGGGTTTGCCACGGCTCCTTCGTCGACTCCAGGTTCTGTCCGAAGCGTAGAGTGCCCTTCTCGAGCATGACCTCTTGACCTGGCTTCAACTGCGAAAACTTGAGGTTGTGGCTGGCGTAGTAGTAGAGTTCTGACCTGTATCGATTGGCCGCATCGGCGGGAGTCTGGACGACTACATAAGGCTTCTCGCTAAGCTCATCGGTCAAGCCTGAGGCGGCAATTTTGCCTTTGACCGTCCAAGCCTTGTCGTAGAAGTTGAACTTGTGCTGGGACGTGTTGTCTAGGTCAAACTTCTTCCGAATGCCCTTAGGCTGCTCGTTGTAGATATTTTTTATGATGTCGTCTTTCTCGCCGTTAGCTCGAAGCGTCTTATCCCAGTCCGGGTTCAGCATGTAAAAGTCCTTGCCGTACTTCTGCGCCAGGCCGAGATTCACAAGACGTTCCGCCCTTGCCTGTTGAAGGGCATTCAGCGGGATGAAATTGCCGAGTTCGTCGACGCGAGCGAGAATACCCTTGTCGATCGAAGTCAGCCGAGGGGACACAACCTCTCGGCTGAGTTGAGCCCGAATCTCTTCCGGAGTCCGAAGGCCAAGCCACGCGGTGGCCAGCTCTTGGGCCATCTCCCTGGCTTTAGACTTGAATATGTAGCGAGGGAAGCGGACATCGAGTCCATCAGCATCCTTGCCTCGTATAACGATATGAGCGTGGGGATTGTCGGTGTTGTAGTGTACGGCGGCACACCACTGAAGCTTGCGACCTGTCTCCTGTTCAAGCCGCTGCATAAAGTCTCGGGTAAACTGCTGCATGCCATCTTTTTGGGCTTCAATGCGATCGCCGTGCTCTGGCGAGAGTATAAAACGAAAGAAGCGCTGCTCGCCGTCAATCGCCTGCGTTGGAAGCTGCTCTTGTTTTGCAGGCGCGAAAAGCTCGGGCTTCCGGCCGTCAAGCCCGACGCCCTCACGTTGGATGTACTGTAGGTGGCGGTTAAGAGACTTTGGTGAGCTGTAAGTGGCCTTAACAACAACCCGCTGCATTTTGCCATAGCGGCCAAAGTCCTTAAACGCGGCATGAAAGGCACGCGAAGAAAGGACCTTCGGAAAGTTTTGCATCTTGGGCCT
>Ga0326727_10003930_pt1 | contig 46086 bp, 35 predicted proteins | sample MB2enrmetagenome_FD_207643 | JGI IMG/M metagenome (GOLD analysis project Ga0326727, IMG submission 207643) | Lab enriched peat soil microbial communities from McLean, Ithaca, NY, United States - MB29MY | ecosystem: Environmental > Terrestrial > Soil > Wetlands > Peat | place: USA: New York... | reverse complement strand
CCACTCATTCACGCTCACCAGACCTCGCCAGCCCGCCAAATTCTGAGGCGTGTAATAATTACCGTGTAAACTTTACACGGTTGTGTCTGTTTTACCACACCACCCCCCCAACGTTATCAATAACTTAGACGGGCGCATAGGCCATTATTCATGACCATCAGTCACTAATCGATGCCGCGTAACCTCGCAATTTCGCCTTATATTCGTCTCCGCCGCTTCTTGAATGTGTACATCGTTATACCTACAGATATGCCACTACAAAATGTTCCACGTGGAACATTGTACGTACAAAATGTTCCACGTGAAACATTGTACGTACATCTGCGGACGCACGCCTACTCTTCCACCGGCTGCGCGTTCAGTTCCTCCTCGGGTTCGCCCGCGGCTAGGCCTTGGGCGACGATTAGGCGGCGGGCTTCGATGCGGAGGTCGGGGAGGGCGCGTCCGAACGAAATGGCGCCGATGACGCAGGCCACTCCTCCCATCGCGACGGTGAGGGGCGCGCCGATGTGGTGGGCCAAGGCTCCGCCGAAGAAAGCTCCGAAGGGAGCCATGCCCATAAACATCATCGAGTAAACGGACATGACGCGTCCGCGCAGTTGGTCGGGGACCATGGTCTGGATCAGCGTGTTCGAGCAGGCCATCTGCAACATCATCGAGTAACCGGCGGGCAGCAGGAGCGCGACTGACAACCAGAATGAACGCGAGAACGAAAAAAGAAACAGGCTGATCCCAAAGCTGCCGCAGGCGAATGCCACCCACCGCCCTAGTCCTCTCACTCCGGTTTTAGCGGCCAGCGTCAGGGCTCCGAAGAGAGCGCCTACGCCGGTGGCGCCCATCAGGATGCCGAGGCCGCGCGCACCGCCGTGCAGGATTTTGTCGGCGAAGACCGGCATCAGTACGGTGTAGGGCATACCGACCAGGCTCACCAGGCCAAGCAGCAACAGCAATGCGCGAATGATCCGCGTGTGGTTGGCCCAGCGAAAACCTTCGATGATGTCTTCGATCGGCGAATGCTTGCTGGCACGCGGGGCGCAGTGCACGCGCATCAGCAGCAGGCCGGCAATCACGGCGATGTAGCTGATGGAATTGGCGGCAAAGCACCAGCCTTCGCCGATTCTCGCCACCAAAATTCCGGCGATGGCCGGGCCGATGATGCGCGCGCCATTGAACATCGAGGAATTCAGGGCGATGGCGTTCATCAGGTCTTCCTTGCCGACCATGTCGACGAGGAAGGACTGACGTCCGGGAATGTCGAAGGCGTTCACCACGCCGAGCGTGGACGCGAGCACGAAGATGTGCCACACCTGGACGCGTCCGCTCAGCGTGAGGAACGCCAGAATCCCGGCGAGGATCATGGCAGCGGTCTGGGTGGCGACTATGAGTCGCTGGCGATTGACGCGGTCGGCGGTGATTCCTCCGAAGGGGGCCATAAGGAAGACAGGAATCTGGCTGGCAAAGCCGACGCTTCCCAGCAACAGGGCGGATTTCGTCATGCGGTAGACGAGCCACGCCTGGGCCACGGTCTGCATCCAGGTGCCGATGAGAGAAATCAGTTGGCCGCTGAAGAAGAGTTGAAAATTGCGGTGGCGCAAGGCGCGCAGGGTGGTGGCCCATTTCGGCAGGGGCGCGGCTTTTGCGCTCGTTTCCAGAGCCGTGACGGAATTTTGTTCCTCAGTCACTCTTCTAGAACTTTTTCACATCTTGGGGATGGCGGCAACCGGCGGGAGGACCTCACCACAGAGTCACGGAGTCACGGAGAAGAGCAAGTTCATGGTTCCGTCGCTCATAAGGTAACTGCGACTCGACAATGAGTTTATGAAAACGCCTGCCTCCGTGTCTTTGTGCCTCCGTGGTGGGTGTTGTTCGAGATCGCGGATCACAGCCGATTTAGGACGCATCGTTGCCGGACCTATGGCTGTTCGCTTAACGTGGATATTTCCACAGCCCGCCAGGTGGACGTGACCCACTTGGAACTTCCCCGCCGGTTCGATCCGCGATAGAGTTAAGGTCCACCGATCTGGGAGAGATGGATGCGGGGGAGCCAGACCGGGGAAGGATGAACGATGAGCACAGATTCTAATCGTCTGGAACGCCGAGGCTCGCAGCGTTTCGAAGTGCACGTGCCGTTGGCGATTCATTTCGAGGGAAGGACTGTGCCGGGATTTACGCAGGCGCTGAGTGGTCGTGGAGTTTTCTTTTACGCCGAGACGACGCTGCCCGAAGGGGCGGTCGTGGAACTGACTTTTACCATGCCATCGGAAGTCACGTTGGCGGAAAGCATGCCGGTGCGGTGCCGCGGGCGAGTGTTGCGCGCCCCTCTTCCCCAGACCGGTCGAAACGGAATCGCCGTGCAGTTCGATGCCTACGAGTACTTGCCCGGGGGCGAGCCCACCGCTCAATTCGTGCGAGTCTCGGCCTCCAGTGCCGCCGGGGCGACTTCTGGCCTGGCACCGAGCTGAGAGCTGGTTCTCCGAGACCTCGGCGGTGGAATTCGTTTTGGTCTTCAGTCTATCGACTTCACGTCCTCGGGCAGCGCGAGCAATAACGTGCAATCGGCTGCGGCAGCAGTGCAAGAAAGCGTTCCGCGGCGCAAAACTTTGACAGCCGTTTCGTCGGGGACGGTTTGAACGTAGCGGGCGGTGCGCAAGACATCGGCCAAGACTTTGAGTTTTTCGTCTCCGTTGACGAACTTCACGTCGTCCACAGACATTTCCGAGTTTGGACCGTTGGTTAACAAAAGAAAGATTTCGGCTTTTCCCTCTTGCCTGGAAGAGTTACTCAACTTGATGGTTCGTTGCGCGCTCAGTTCTGCGCGACTTTTCTCGACGATCGGATCGACTTTGTCGTTCCCACCTGCCAGGGCAGCCAGGCGGCCCCGGGTTTCCGGTTCCGGCCGGCTCGCGTTCATCGCGAGCGCGTAGAAATGGATAGCTTGTTCCCTCTCGCCGCGTTTCTCATAGATCTGTCCCAGATGATCGGCAATCGCCGAACCCTGGCTCAATTGCCAGGCTGCCAAAACATACTTTTGAGCCTTGTCCAGATTGCCGTCGGCAAACTCGACCCAGCCGAGCGTGTCCCACGAATTCGCAAGCAAGGTTGTCGTTCCAAGATTCCGGGTGTCGAGTTGATTGAGCGAGAAGTTTCGCAGCGTTGTGGCGGTGGAGCTGACGGCGGATTCCGCATAGCGACGAGCGACATCGAGGTGCGCCTTCTTGAGGGTCAGATGATAGGCGATGTTGTTCCAGACGGCGGGCCTGGCGGAAATCTTCAGCGCCTTGTTGAACGCGTCCATGGCCTTTTCATCCTGATCGAGGTTCAAATAGGCGTCGCCGAGTCGCACCTGGGCTTCGGCGTTATCCGGCGTCAGAGACGCAGCCTGCTCAAGTTCTGGGAGGGCCTCCGCGTATTTGTGTTGCTCCAGGTAGGCGTTGCCCAGGTTGGCATGTGCGTACTTGTGCAGAGGATCGATCTCGATCTGCTTGCGGAAAGACTTAATCGCCTCTTCGTACTTGCGCTGGCGCAGGTAGACTTGTCCCAGATTGTTATAGGCGCGATCATGGTATGGATTGACCTCGATCTGTTTCTGGAAGGCATTGATCGCCAAGTCATCCAGCCTTGAGTCCAGATACGCCAGCCCCAGTTCATTCCAGCCGAACTTGCTCTTGGGGTCCGCCTCCACTGCACGATTCAAGAGGCCGATCGCCAAACCATAGTTCCCGTTTTTTCTCTCCTCGTTTCCACGCCTGACAAGATCGTCCGGTTTCATGTCCGCGGCCGAGTCCGTCTTTTCTGCAACCGTGGTCTCTAACGAGATTTGTTGCGCCAAATCCGTGGCCACGACGCGCCGGAACGCCAGATAATCCTGCACGCGAGCGGAGGGCAACTCGCCCGCGCTCACCGTCAGCTTGCGCTCAGCGGTCAGAACGTTTCCTTCCAGTTTGTAGACAGACTCGTAGTTGCCGTAATCACGCTTCTGGGAAAGCGGCAGCGGAGCGTGCGCCGTGTACTTGGAAGGCAATTCGAGCCGGATGTGATAATCGCGACTGTTGGGTGGGCCGAGTTTGATGGGGTCGGGATTATCCGCGTCGTCAGGATCGGCCGTTGCCAGACCAAAGATGGGCAGTGGCAGCTTCAAATCCAACTTTTTCTTCGACGGATCGAGGTAGTTCGCCTTCGTGACGCGGTATGAGAATGTGAACGGCGAACGCGTCGCATCCGGGTCCGAGACCTTGACCTCGCTCACATCCTTCCCCAATCCTTCCTTCGAACTCATGCCCTCGACGACCTGCTGCCACTTGTTGTCGCCAACACTTCGGAAAACTTGGCGCAGTACGATTTCCGAATCGCCCCGTATTTCATAAGCGATCTTGGCATCGAGTTTGCCCGAGTCGTCCACCTTGCCGTCAATTTGAAGTTCCTCCGAGTCCGGGATGAAAGGATCCGCCGGCGTCTCTTCGAGGCGAGGAGGCCCACCATCCGGCGGAACCACCAGCGCCTGTTTCTTGCGCAACGAGTAAGCCAACAGGCGGAACGGCGCCACTTCCGTGGTGGTGTCCATCCAGACTTCTTCTTTCCCCACGGGCACCATGGTGATCATGTGATTGAACTGGGAGGGCGAGGGCACTTCGGGATCGAGTTTGCGCGCCGAGTTCACCAGCGCCGATGAGGCATGGACGCCTTCGGCTTCCAGAAGGGCCACCAGGAGCGTGTTTTTATCCTTGCAGTCGCCGTACTGATTGTGGAGCACGTCATCGGCCGAGTGCGGCTGGTATCGCCCCATGCCCAGTGACAAGCTCACGTATCGAAGATTCCTGGCCGTGTAATCGTACAGCGCTTCGATCCTGGCCATTTCCGTGGGCAGCCCTTTAGTCAATTCCTCCGCCTTGGCGCGAATCGCCGCCGAGGGTACGCGCCGGTCCTTCTCCAACCCCGCATACCAGCGTCCCACTTCTTCCCAACTCGCGAAGGAAGTTAATTGCACCGCGGGAAACTCGTCTTCCGGTTTCTTTTTCTTCTTTTTTTTCTGCGTATCGCCGGCCTTGTCTTCCTCCTCTCGCACAAGGTGCGAACTCGACCAACGGTAAACGCGACGGCCGTTTTCTTCCGTGGATTTGGGCTCCATGCCCGGCTTGGTCTTCAACTTCACGGTGCGCGCCAAGGGGACGTCGATCTCAAGCTGTTCGTCCAAAACAATGGCATTTTTCTGAAAGTCGTGTTGCATCCAAAACTGCCCCGGAGCCAGAGGGGTGTGGACCACGGTGACCGTTTCGCATTCCAGCACGTCGCCGGGGCGCAATCCGGGCACGGTCACATGCTTCTCGCGATAATCGGTGTAAATGGGCGCGATCCGCTGGATGGGCTGGTTCAGTTCCTGCACCGCATCGGCGCCCGCTGTGACCACGCTGCCGTCCTGCTTGATGACGCGGACATAGGGAATTTCGAAGCGCTCGCTGGCGGAGTTATATCCAAACCGCAACTGGCCCCACTGCTGCACGCCGGCCTCGCTCTGCACCCGGACCCGGATGATGTTTTCCTCGCGTTCCGTACCGTCGTTTTCGAACTGGAATCGGGCTCGCGCCTGTTCGATCACAAAGGGCTCTTTGGAATAATCCGCTTTTGCGGCAACCGAAGCGGAGGTTTTATCTTCGGGCTTGTCGACTTCCGCCGCCTTCGACGCAGGAGCCGTGGATCCTGCTTGCACCGTGCTATCCGGATCGGACGAGCTGGTTGCCTGGATCGCGGCCCCACGCGTTGCAGCCACGCCAGTGGAAATGCAGAGAGCAAGTACAAACAGAGAGAGCCGCATGTTTAAGTACCTGACCTGTGCCGTTTGTATCCTAGAGTCTGTTGTCGTGGCAAGGACAATGTCGAGCATGACAGCGCCTGAAACTCCTGGCTGGGTAACTGAGACAACCTGAAAGGAACCCTGGGGTCTAGAAACTTGTTCCAGGAAACACAGATCGATTATGGATTGGGGCGTGGGCCATTCGGAAGCCGACGCACCATCTTTGGTCGTCTTTTCAATCGCTGCCCTTTGCCTTACAATGAAGTGAACCAGCAGTCTGGCAGGTTGTTTCCACTGATTGAAAAGACCCGCTGGCGACCTGCCGCTCCGTCCGTGGTCCCCTTCGGTTACGAAGGTCACTTGGCCCCGGCGCTGGAAGTTCGTAGCATGACAATGAGCACTGAGAATCGAGTCATGCCCGGGATCGCTGTCGCTATCCTCACCGAGGACCGCGAACAATCCGTCGTATTGAACAGCCGGGTGGAGAGCACGAATCTGGCCCGAACCGTATTGAGCCACGCCGGTTTCCCCGCGGGGCCGAGCGACGCCGTTTTGCGCCAGTTGCAGGATCAGCGCTCCGAAGTCGTTCTGGTGAGTATCGATCCCCAGAATCCGCAGCGAGCGATCCGCGCCATCGAACTGATCCACGCCAACATTCCCGAAGTCACGATTTTTGCCGTGGGCGAGATGAGCCAGCCCGCGAACATTGTTTCCGCCATGCGAGCCGGCGCGCGTGAGTTTCTGGATCATGCCGCCAGCCGCGAAGCCCTGATCGAAGCCTTCACTCGCTTCTCGGCCACGTTGAGCCGGGCGCAGCGCAGTTCCAGCAAGGCCCGCGTCTTCACTTTTCTGAACGCCAAGGGCGGAGCCGGCGCCACCACCACTGCGGTCAATACCGCGGTCGCGTTGCAGGAGGCTCACGGGCGCGTGGTGCTGGTGGATTTCGCTCCCATCGGCCACGCTGCCCTGCAACTGAATCTGCGGCCGCAATTCACGCTGATCGACGCGTTGCAGAACCTGCATCGCATGGATGGTTCGCTGCTCGATGGCCTGATGACGCCGTATCACAACGGCCTTCATCTGCTGGCGGGCGCTCAGCAACCGCACAGCGCAGTCCCAACCGCGTCGGAACTGGCTCGCCTCTTCGATCTGCTGGTAGGCCAGTATCACTTCGTCGTGATCGATGGCTCGGGCCGGATGGATGGCATGATGCAAATGATCTGCGACCTCTCGAACGCGGTGCTGCTGGTCGCGCAGACCGATGTTGTCTCGCTCTGGAGCGCCGGCCGGATTCACGCCTTCCTGCAGGAAGGAGCGGGCCGCGATCGTCTGCGGATCGTGCTCAACCGTTACAAGAAGATTCCCGGCTTCACCGACGAGGATGTGGAGAAAGCGACCAATTGCAACGTGCTGTGGAAGGTGCCCAACAACTTCCAGGTCATCGGACCCGCGATTGACAAGGGCAGTCCAGTGGCCGCGCAGGGGAATAATGACCTCGGCCGCTCCTATCAGGGTCTGGCCGCGGAACTCGCCGGCGCGACCACTTCCGGCGAAGGTGCCCTCTCGCTGCTCTACCAGCACGACAAGGGCGACGGCAAGAAACGAGCCGCCGGCCCACTGGTCGCCTCGCCGATGCGCGCCGGACAATAAAGCCAATTGCAGAAGTCAGAGGTCAGATTGCAGAGGTGAGAACCGATGCGGTCCTGAGTTTGGGTAATCCTCCCTTTCGAGATTCGACTCGCTGCATTTCCTTTTCAAATCGGCGCAACCATGGGTTTTACCTCTGCAATCTGACTTCTAACCTCGGCGATTTCCGGGCTTTGTTAGAATCAGGGTTCACCACTAATGACGCCGAGAATCGTTGAAATTCTTTATCAGATGATCGCGTTCCTGTTTGCGATCAGCGTGCACGAATCCGCCCACGCCTGGACGGCGTCGCGCTGTGGCGATCCGACGGCTCGCATGTTGGGACGGGTCTCGCTGAATCCGATTCGCCACATCGATCTGGTGGGCACGATCATACTGCCGCTGGTCGCCGCCTTCAGCCACATACCATTGCTTGGCTGGGCGAAGCCTACGCCGGTCGATCCGCGGAATTTTCGCCATCCCATGCTGGACGACATTCTGGTTTCCGTGGCGGGCCCAGCCAGCAACTTCATCGTCGCCACTGGGGCGCTTCTGCTGCTGGGCGGCATCTCGCTTTCATCGGCCTCCGGACACACTCTGGTCATGGGATTGGTGGCGGGAGACGACGGCGGCGCTTCCGATTCGGTATTGGCGCCCGTCGCCATGCTGCTGTTTGAACTCATGTTCATCAACATAGTTCTGGCGGTCTTTAATCTGATCCCCGTCCCTCCGCTCGATGGCAGCCACGTGCTACGGCATTTTTTGGCGGAGCCGATACGGATGGTATACGACCGCATCGGCATCTTCGCACTGCTGGCGCTGGTGTATCTGGGGGGAGGATTGCTCAGCAGTTTGATCCGCCCGTTTGTTCACTTCTATCTCTGGATGCTGGTGAGATTCTGAATGACAACTCCTTCCAAGAAACGCGTGCTGAGCGGAATGCGCTCGACGGGCAAGCTCCACCTGGGAAACTACGTTGGCGCGCTCGAAAACTGGGTCCGCATGCAGGACGAGTACGACTGCTTTTTCTTTATCGCCGACTGGCACGCGCTGACCACCGACTACGCGGACACGTCGCGTCTGAAAGAAAACTCTGTCGAGGTGCTGCTGGATTGGCTGGCGGCGGGGCTCGATCCCGCGAAGTGCGTGATGTTCATCCAGTCGCATGTGCCGGCGCACGCGGAATTGCACCTGCTGCTTTCGATGATCACTCCCCTCGGCTGGCTGGAACGCGTCCCGACCTATAAAGAGCAGAAGGATAACATCAAGGGAAAAGACCTGGACACGTACGGGTTTCTCGGTTATCCCGTGCTGCAGTCGGCGGATATTTTAATCTACAACGCGGACTTTGTTCCGGTCGGCGAAGACCAGGTGGCGCATGTTGAGTTGACACGTGAGATCGCGCGGCGGTTCAACGGGTTCTACGCCCCGCCATTTGTAATCAGGACGCAGGGGACACGGGTTGTGACTTCAGATGGGAGGGGAGTGCTGCTACCGCCTGGAGTGGAGCTAGATCCAAGAGCTGATTACGTCATCCAAAGGCCCCCTGTTTTTCCCGAACCGGCGGCTCTGCTCACGCCCGCCCCCCGTCTGCCGGGCACCGATGGGCGCAAGATGTCGAAGTCTTACGGCAACGCGCTACTGCTTACCGACCCTGAGCCGGAGGTGCGGCAAAAACTGAAGACGATGGTCACCGATCCGGCCCGTGTGCGGCGCACCGATCGCGGCAATCCCGACGTGTGTCCCGTGGGCGACCTGCACAAAATATTCAGCGGCAAAGAGACAATCGCGAAGGTGAACGAAGGCTGCCGGTCGGCGGGAATCGGCTGCATCGAGTGCAAGAGCTGGGTTGCCGATGCCATCGTAAAGATTCTCAACCCGATGCAGGAGCGCCGAAAGAAATACGAGGACAATCCGCGCCTCGCCTGGGATATTCTGGAAGCTGGCTCGGCTCGCGCTCGTGAGGTCGCAGGCGCAACGATGGATGAAGTCCGCAAGGCCATGGGTCTGGACTATGGTCCGAACGATGAGCCGCCGAAGGGTTCCACGAAGTGACCGATTTGTCTCAACCCATATCAGAACAGGCGCCAGTCGAGGCTTCTGGGCACGGCGCGGCTCTGCCCGTATCGGCGGCTGAGACGCGGCAAGCCGCGTCTCTACGGGAGAGCAAATCCGCCGCGTCCAGGTCCGGCAGGGACGATGCCAGCGATTTTCCGTTCGCCATCGCGCTCGGCGAAATCTACGAAGGACCGCTCGATCTGCTGCTCGACCTCATCCGCAAGCAGGACATCAACATCTACGACATTCCCATTGCCAAGATCACGGCGCAGTACCTGACTTATGTCGAGCGCATACGCGAACTCGACGTGAACGTTGCCTCCGAGTTCATCTACATGGCGGCGGTGCTGATTCACATCAAGTCGAAGATGTTGTTGCCGCGCGATCCGCTCGCTGCCGCCGACGCGCAGGAAGATCCCCGTAACGAACTTGTCAACCGCCTGCTTGAGCACGAAAAGTTTAAGTCCGCGGCACAGATGCTTTTGCAGAAGCAGCAGATTGAAGACGCGGTGCTGAACAATCCCGCGATCCGCGAGTTCATGGACGCCGAGGGCGCCGAACCCGAACTCGCCGCCGATGTGATCGACCTGGTCAAAACTTTCCAGCAGATTCTGGACCGGGCGCGCAACCGGCCAATCCTGGAAGTGGACGAAGAGACGGTAACCGTCGGCCAGATGATTCAGTACCTGCACCGCCGGCTCGCGCTCGAAGATCGCCCCATTCGCCTGAAGCAAATGCTCCGCAATGTGCCGTCGCGACAGGCGCTGGTGTGCATGTTTCTGGCGTTGCTCGAACTGGTGCGGTTGCAGGCGATTCAAGTGAGGCAGGACCGCGTCTTCGGCGAAGTGCTGGTGAGAAAGCACTCGCACTTCGAAGAAGTGATGACTGAGCAGGCTGCGGTGCGCGATGATTGGAGGTAAGAAAGAAGTTCTCAGTTCCCAGTTCCCAGTTCTCAGTAAACGCCAGCTGCCGATGGGCTTTTCTGAAAACTGAGAACTGAGAACCGAGAACTGAGAACTGATTTATGAGTCTTAGACCCCAACTTGAAGCCATCACATACGCGGCGGAAACACCCATTTCGCTCGACCAGATTGTTTCGCTGGTGAAGGAGTCGCTGCTTGCGGAAACTCCGGGCATCGATGCCGCGGAAATGAAGTCGCGCATCCGCGCCACGCTCGAAGAACTTATCGCGGATTACTCCGGCCCGGACCACGGAATTGAAATTCGCCAAGTTGCCGGCGGATACCGCATGTCCACCAAGCCTGAGCAGCACGACGTGGTTCGCGCCTTCGCGAAGAGCCTGAAACAGCCCTTCCGGCTGTCGCTTCCGGCGCTCGAAACGCTGGCTGTCATCGCCTACAAGCAGCCGGTCACGCTGCCCGAAATCGGTGAAATTCGCGGCGTCGATTCCGGCGGAGTCATCGCCACGCTGCTCGACCGCAAGCTGATCACGACGGCGGGCAGAAAGGCCGTAATCGGGCGCCCCATTCTCTACAAAACCAGCAAAGAGTTTTTGCTGCGCTTCGGGCTTCGAGACATCAACGAATTGCCCAGCATGGAGGAATTCGAGAAGCTGCTGGCCGAGTCGTTTCAGAGCGACCTGCTTCCCGCAAGTGTAGAGACGGGGCTTGTCCCGTCTCAGAGCGAGGACAATCCTGAGGAAGAGTCTTTAACTTTGCCGTTGACTATGGAGGAGGATTCTCCCGCAGAGGATGTTTCTTCCGAAACAGCATCCGAAACAGAAAGTACCGCTGAAATTGCCCGGGATAGCGAACCCGAACTCGCCGCCGAAGAACTCGCCACCGAAAAGGAAGAAACCGAGGCGCCAACCAGCACCAACCCGGAGTAGCCATCCATGCCCGCCGAACGTCTGCAAAAAATCATCGCTGCTGCCGGAGTGGCCTCCCGCCGCAAAGCCGAAGAAATGATCGCCGCCGGCCGGGTGCAGGTCAATGGTCAGGTGGTTACCGAGCTCGGCACGAAAGCCGATCCCGACGAAGACCACATCCGCGTGGATGGCAAGCTGCTCCACGGCCCCGAACGTTACACCTACATCGCGCTCAACAAACCCAAGGGATATGTGACCACGGTCAGCGATGAGAAGAAGCGTCCCACCGTGATGGACCTGGTGAAAAAAGTGAAGGGCCGAGTGTATCCCGTGGGCCGCCTGGACTGGGCCAGCGAAGGCTTGCTGCTGATGACCAACGACGGCGCGCTGGCCAACGCGCTGATGAAAGCGGCTTCCAACGTGGCGAAGACTTACGTCGTGAAAGTCGCCGGCCAGCCCGACGAGGCCAAGCTCGACAAGCTGCGTCGCGGAGTTTCGATCGCGGAAAAGGGCGGCCGCCGCGTGCGCACGGCTCCGGCTAAGATTCGCCTGATCCGCGAAGGCGATAACCCGTGGCTCGAAGTAACCATCATTGAAGGCCGCAACCGCCAGGTCCGAAAAATGTTTGAAGAAGTGGGTCACCACGTGGAGAAAATCCGGCGCGTGCAGTACGGTCCCCTCGCGCTCGACGTGCCGCCGGGAGATTGGCGCAACCTTACTCTGCTGGAAGTAGCGAAACTGAAAACCGCGGCGTCGGGAGCGGAAGTTGCCAAGCTGGCAGACGCACTCGCGCCGACGCTGGCACCGAAATCACGCGCGCTGAAACACCAGCGCACTTAGCCCCCGTAGAGACGCGGCTTGCCGCGTCTCCGCTGCATTCGGCACGACGGTTGCTTTTTAACGTCGTGCTCCCGCAATCATCGGCAGCCGGGCAGCACCGTACAAGCCGGCATCGCTCCCCAGCAGCGCGCGGGTGACGATGGTCTTGGGGCCAGGGCCAGCTTCGACGTGCGCCGAAGCGCCCTCTTTGATGGCCGAAGGATCGTCGGGCGCAGTGGCGGCGTACACAATGGAGCGCCGCCGCAACTCTTCGAACATGGCGGGCGAAAACGCTTCCCAGGCGCTCGAAACTCCCCCGCCAATGACGTAAATCGGCAGGTTGAGGGAATTTACCAGCGTCGCCAGCACAATGCCCAAGCAACGGCCCATGTACCGGAAAATGCGGCGCGCATCTTCATCGCCTTGAATTGCGAGATTGTAAATCGATTTCGCGCTGAACTCCGGATTGGAGTTTGCCGCGCGCGCCAGTGCCGACCCTCCGTTCGTTGCGATCGCCTCGCGCGCCATCCTCACCACCGCCGGCGCCGAAGCATATTGCTCCAGGCATCCTCGATTTCCGCACCCGCAAGGATGCCCCTCTGGTTCAACAGTTGCGTGCCCCCACTCCCCGGCCATGCCGTTCGCGCCGTGCCAGATCTTGCCGCCCAGAACCAGTCCACCGCCCACGCCGGTGCCCAGGGTCACCATCGCCATGTCGGCAAAACCCTTGGCTGCGCCCAGCCATTCTTCTCCGAGCGCCGCGACATTGGCGTCGTTTCCCAGAACGACAATCGTATTCAGCCGGCGCTCAATCTCGGCGCGAACTGGATAGTCGGCCCAGCCCGGAAGGTTGGGCGATTCGCGCAACAGGCCAGTTTGCATGTCGATGATGCCGGGCACGCCGATGCCGATGCCGAGCAGCGGGGCGGAATCTTTGTATTTCACCGACACGCGCTGGATGGCATCGCACATGTCGTCGATAACGCGATCGCGCCCCAGGGAAACCTTGGTGCCGAGCGTGACCTTCTCGAGCAGTGCGCCTTGCTCGTCGACGGCGGCAATGCGCAAGTTCGTGCCGCCGAGGTCCACTCCAATTGAGATTCTATTCATGATGAATGACTCGGTAGTCTGTTCCAGGAGACAGTTTAGCCTACGCTTTTTACAGTGCGGGTGTCATTCCGTCAACATTCAATCGTTCTACTAGGGCTATTTCTGACATTTTGGACAGTAGTGACTGCTGCGTCCGGCCAGTACAACGCGCCGGATTGCGGTCCCGCACACCAGGCAGGGCTCTCCCTCGCGGCCATAAACTCGATGCTGGAGCTGGAAGAATCCTTCTTCTCCATCCGCGTCCACGTAGTCGGAAATCGAAGATCCGCCGAGCGTGATCGCCTCGCGCAGCACTTCCCGCACCGCTCGGTGCAGCTTGCCCGACTGCTCCCGCGTGATGGCCGCGGCCCGCCGGCGGGGACGGATGCCAGCCCGAAACAACGACTCGTCGGCATAAATGTTGCCCACGCCGCGCAGCAACTTCTGATTCAGCAGCGCGCTCTTGATCGGAGTCTTGCGCCCACGAAAAAGCGCGATGAACCGCTCCTCGCTCACCTCCAGCGGTTCCAGTCCGCCGGGATCGAAGCCGCCAGGTTGAAGATGAACGCTGAGCTTGCCAAACATTCGCGGATCGATAAACCGCAGTTCGCGCCCGGACGCGAGCTTCGCGATCAGATGCGTGTGCTTTGCGATCTCGGCCGCAGGTTCCGAAACTACCATGCGCCCCGTCATGCCGAGATGGACGACCCATTGCGCCGTCTCAGCTTCGGACCGACGTAAAGACGCGGCTTGCCGCGGCTGCGTTTCGGCGGACGACGGAGACGCGGCAAGCCGCGTCTCTACGGCAACTGCGCGTTTGCCTTTCTTTGTCTTCGATTTGGTCTGTGCTGCCCGCGACTCTCTCTCCAGATCGAACACGATGTGCTTGCCCGCACGGTGCACGCGCACGATCCGTTTGCCCTCAAGCGTCCGAGCGATGACGCCAGCCGGCGACTTGAGCGGCTGCTTTCGGGAACCGATCCAGACCGATTCGATGGTGTCTCCGGCAACGCGCCGATCTAGGCCTCGCGCAATGGTTTCGACCTCGGGAAGTTCGGGCACCTTGTCAGGATACAAGATCGGCGCGGCCGGACGATTTGTTTCCGGGCAATCCACAAAACAGGACCTCACCACGGAGACACGGAGTCACGGAGAAATACGTTTCTTGGCTTTTAGCTAAAAGCCAAAGGCCAAGAGCCGAGAGCTAAGAGCGATTTTCTCCGTGACTCCGTGTCTCCGTGGTAGGTGTTGCTTGGAACCGGAGACCACAGTCGATTTAGGACACTACCTTGGCCTTCAGGTTTGCTCCTCCACGGCCCGATTCGGTATGCTAGAGCGGACACACCAAGTTTCGCCGATCTTCCAGCTTTTCCAGTCAATCCAGCAGCGGCGCAACCCGTGTGTGCGACCATGGGGCGGCCTAACGGTCGCGAAATATTCCAAGTGGAGTTCGCATTGAGCAGAGGCAGAACCGCGGTCGTTGTCGGAGCCCAGTGGGGCGACGAGGGCAAGGGCAAGATTGTCGACGTACTCACCCGGACTTTTTCGGTGGTGGCTCGCTACGCCGGCGGCCACAACGCCGGACACACCGTCATTATCAACGGAAAGAAATTCATTCTGCAACTTGTGCCCGGCGGCATTCTGCGGCCTGAGTGCACCAGCGTCGTCGGCAATGGCGTGGTGCTGGATCCGTTGGCCTTCCTGAAGGAAGTCGCTTCGCTGCGCGCCGCCGGCTTGAAAGTGGACGGCAACCTCTTCGTCTCGAACCGCGCACAGGTCATTCTTCCCTACCATCGCATGATGGAGCTGGGGTCGGAAAACGCTCCCGGCCGCGTGAAAATCGGAACCACTTCGCGTGGCATCGGCCCAGCGTACGAAGACAAGATGGGCCGCCGCGGATTGCGCGTCGCCGACCTGCTCGACACCCCATTGCTGCGCACGCATATCGAGAACGCATGCCGCGAAAAGAACATGATCGCGCACGCGCTGTTCAACTCCGACCCGCTCGATGCCGACAAAATGTTCCGCGAATACGCCGACGCGGCCGAGAAGATCGCTCCCTTTGTTCGCGACACGGCGCTTCTGCTGAACCGCGCCCTGGCCGAAGGCAAGTCGATCGTGTTCGAAGGCGCGCAAGGCACCATGCTCGACATCGATCACGGCACCTATCCATTCGTGACGTCTTCGAGCGCTACTTCCGGCGGCGCCGCAACCGGAACCGGCGTGCCGCCGACGTCGATTGACACGGTCATCGGCATCACCAAAGCCTATTGCACACGGGTCGGCAGTGGCCCGTTCCCGAGCGAACTCGTCGGTCTGCAGGGCGGGGCGCAAGGCGAAGACCTGCGCCAGCGCGGCAACGAATTCGGCGCCGTCACCGGACGTCCCCGCCGCACCGGCTGGCTCGACTTGCCTCTGCTCCGTTACGCTGGCATGATTAACGGTATCTCCTGGCTGGTGGTTACTAAGTTGGATGTGCTCGACCACTTGACGGAGATTCCAGTGTGCGTGGGGTATAAGGTGGACGGCAAGGAAACGGACGAAGTTCCGGCTCAGGCATGCGGTTATGAAAAAATCGAATGTATCTATCGCAACATGCCCGGCTGGGCCAGTCCAACGCAGGACATTCGGACGGTCGAGGCACTGCCCAAGGCCGCCCGCGATTACCTGGCCTTCATCGAAAAAGAAACCGGAGCGCGGGTGGGAATGATTTCCACGGGCCCCGATCGTGAGCAGACGATTTTGGTACACGAATTCATAAGCGCGCTGGGACTGAAGAACTGCTAAGAACTCGGGTTCGTATCAGGGCATCGCTTTAGCGATGCCGAAGGTTTTCGAAATCAGATGCCCCTTTAGGGGCTTGACTTCACAGCAAAAGAACGGAGAGACGGATGGTGGTGTTGGCCGTAACTTGGATGGCGAAAATTGGACGCGAGTCCGAAGTGGCCGCGATCTTTGAAAAACTCTCAGCCGAATCGCGCAAGGAACCGGGATGCCTAATGTATCAGGTGCATAAGCACAAGACAGATCCGCGCCGGTTCTTTATCTACGAACAGTACCAGGACGCTGCCGCCCTCGAAGCGCACCGCACTTCAGCGCACTTTCTGCAAATGGCAAAAAAGGATTTGCCCAAACTCGGCGACCGGATCGAAGGGCACTTGTTTGAACCGCTGGGATAACTGTGGAGTTCTCAGTTCCCGGTTCCCGGTTCTCAGTTCTCAGAAAGCCCCGTCATCGGATCGATCTCGCTGGGAACTGGGAACTGAGAACCGGGAACTGTTCTTACTGCTTGTCCGCCATCAGTACCCCGCCCGAGGCGTAGCTCTCCTTCGACACTTCATGGAAGGCGACCACGATGGCTTCGCGGCGCGCGCCCGCTTCTTCCACCATCGTGTCGGTAATGCGCTGTGCGATCTTGCGCTTCTGATCGGCCGTGCGGCCTTCGAGCATTGTCACTTGAACTAACGGCATGGAGTTCTCAGTTCCCAGTTCCCAGTTCTCAGTTCTCAGAAAAACCAAGCTCCCAGATCAACCCCCACTGAGAACCGAGAACTGAGAACCGGGAACTGCTTTTATTGCGCCAATTCGTAACCCGCGAAGAAGAAGCTCAACTCGAAGCGGGCCGTGTCATCCGCGTCTGAGCCGTGAATCGCGTTGTGCTCAATGTTCGTGGCCCATTTCTTGCGGATGGTGCCTTCTTCGGCGTTGGCCGGATTGGTGGCGCCCATCAGCCTGCGCAGATCGGCGATGGCATCTTCCTTTTCCAGCGCCAGCGCCACGATCGGTCCACTGGACATGAACTTGGTGAGCGAACTGTAAAACGGCCGGCTGGCATGGACGGCGTAGAACTGTTCCGCCTGGTGCTGGGAAATTTCCAGCATCTTGATGGCCAGGATGTGGAAGCCATTTTTCTCGAACTGCTCGATGATGTCTCCGACAGCGTTCTTCTTCACCGCGTCGGGCTTGATGATGGTCAGTGTGCGTTGCAGTGTTTTCATGAATTCGTCGTTAGTCCTCGGTCGTTAGTCGTTGGCTTGAAATCCAAACTTGTCATGCTGAGCGGAGCGAGATGTCCGCGAAGCGGACATCTCGCGCAGTCGAAGAGCCTGCCCTGAGCGAAGCCGAAGGGACCCCTACCCCAAAGAAACTCGGTCACGCCCGGACCCCAGTTCCCAGCGCGGCCGCCAGCGTTTCGCCGATGTCGGCTGGCGATTTCGCGACCTTGAGGCCAGCCTTTTCCATGGCGGCAATCTTTTCGGCCGCGGTGCCCTTGCCGCCGGAGATGATCGCGCCGGCGTGCCCCATGCGGCGTCCGGGAGGCGCTGTCTGGCCCGCGATGAAGCCCACGACCGGCTTCTTCATGTGCGTCCTGATGAACTCCGCGGCGATTTCCTCCGCGTTGCCACCGATTTCCCCGATCATGACCACGGCTTCGGTCTGGGGATCGCGGTTAAACAGATCGAGCGCGTCGACAAAATTTGTGCCGATAATCGGATCCCCGCCAATGCCGAGCGCAGTCGATTGTCCGATTCCGCGCTGGGTAAGCTGATGCACCGCCTCGTAAGTCAGCGTCCCGGAGCGCGACACGATCCCAACATTGCCCTCTTTGTGGATCTGCGCCGGCATGATGCCGATCTTGCATTTGCCCGGCGAGATGATGCCTGGGCAGTTCGGCCCGATCAGGCGCGAGCGCCGGTTCTGCAGAAACTCCCAGGCACGCACCATGTCGAGTGTCGGAATGCCCTCGGTGATGCAGACGATGAGTTCGATTTCCGCATCGGCCGCTTCCATAATCGCGTCGGCCGCGTACGGCGGCGGCACAAAAATGACCGTGGCATTCGCGCCCGTCTTGTCCGCCGCTTCCTGAACGGTGTTGAAGATCGGCCAGCCCTCGTGCGTCGTCCCACCCTTGCCCGGCGTGACGCCGCCCACAATCTGCGTGCCGTAAGCCGCGCAAGCCTTCGCGTGGAAAGTGCCTTCGCGGCCCGTCAGACCTTGCACAATCAATCGAGTTTTCTTATCAGCCAGGATTGCCATAATTGCTCACTTTCTAAGAAACCGCTGTTAGCTGTCCGCTATTCGCGCTTACGCTGCGCTCTTCGCCGCTGCCACTACTTTATCGGCCGCATCCTTCATGGTTTCAGCGACCGTGAAGTTCAGCCCCGATTCCATCAGGATTTTCTTGCCTTCCTGAACATTGGTGCCTTCCAGCCGCAGGACCACCGGCAGTTGGATATTCATTTTCTTCGCGGCCTCGACCACTCCGGTGGCCAGCATATCCACGCGCAGAATGCCGCCAAAAATATTGATCAGCACGGCGCGCACGCTCTTGTCGCTCAGCAGAATCTCAAACGCGTGCGCCACCTGGTCCGCGCTGGCGCTGCCGCCCACATCCAGAAAGTTGGCCGGCATGCCGCCCGCGTACTTGATGATGTCCATGGTGGCCATCGCCAGGCCCGCGCCATTCACCATGCAGCCCACGTTGCCGTCGAGCTTGATGTAGTTGAGGTTGTATTTCGACGCCTCCACTTCCAGCGGATCTTCCTCGGTGATGTCGCGCAGTTCACGCAAGTCCGCATGACGAAAGAGCGCGTTGTCGTCAAAGGTCAACTTGGCGTCGAGCGCGAACAGCCGGCCGTCGGTGCAACTGATGAAAGGATTGATCTCCACCAGCGAAGCGTCCGATTCAAGGAACGCGCGGTAAAGGCTGGTCAAAAACTGGACTGCGGGATTGATCTGCTGCGGCTTCAGCCCCAAACTGAACGCGATTTTGCGCGCCTGGAACGGCTCCAGGCCCATGCCCGGATCGACGTACTGCTTCAGGATCGCTTCTGGCCGCTCGGCTGCGACCTGTTCAATATCCATGCCGCCGGCCGCCGAGGCCATGAAGACCGGCTTGCCCTCGCCGCGATCGACCAGAATGCCGAGATAAAGTTCCTTCTCGATCGGCAGCGTCTCTTCGACCAGCAGCCGATGCACGATGCGCCCTTCCGGCCCGGTCTGATGTGTGACCAGTTTCATGCCCAGCATCTTCGCGGCGATCTCGCCCGCTTCTGCCACCGACTTGGCGATCTTCACGCCACCGCCCTTGCCGCGTCCGCCGGCATGGATCTGCGCCTTCACTACCACTCCCGTCGCGCCGGAGCCCAGAATCTCCTGCGCCGCCGCCTCCGCTTCCTCGCGGGTTGCCGCCATCATGCCGCGCGGCACAGCGACGCCATACAGCTTCAGAATTCCCTTTGCCTGATACTCATGAATTTTCATAATGATTCCCAATCCGTCGTTGGTCGTTGGCCGTTAGTCGTTCGCGATCACGAACCGCGGCAATCGCCGTAATATGGACTCCCGAGAGGACTCTGCTTGCGGCTTCAGACAACGTGCAGCAAACTCTTGATTTTATAGAAGGCAGAACGATTGGCGCAAACGGCGAGATCACAACGAGCAGTGATCAACGAACGGTGATCGGTGCTACCCTTGGCTGGAGATCATGATCCTCAACGCCCTCCATCGCATCGCCAATCACCGCCAATCGCTCACGCGCGAAGAGGCGCACGCGGTGATGACCGAAGTCCTCACCGGCCAATGCTCCGACGCGCAAATTGCGGCGCTGCTAGTGGCGTTGCACATGAAGGGCGAGACGGTCGAAGAAATCGTCGGATTTGCCGAAGCCATCCGCGCCGCCGCCACTCCACTCGAACTTCACACCGGCTCCGTGCTCGACACGAGTGGCACCGGGCGCGACGCGCTCGTCGATACCTGCGGCACCGGCGGCGATACCAGCGGCACATTCAATATTTCGACGGCGACGGCCTTCGTCGCCGCCGGAGCCGGCGTGCGCGTCGCCAAACATGGCAATCGCAGCGTGACCTCGAAGTGCGGATCCGCCGACGTGATGGAAGCGTTGGGCGTGAACATTCACCTGCCGGCCGCGCAGATCGCGGCCTGCCTGGAACAAATAGGGATCGCGTTTCTTTTCGCTCCCGCCATGCATTCGGCGATGAAGCACGTGCAGACGGCCCGCCGCGAGTTGCATCTGCGCACGGTTTTCAACCTGCTCGGTCCGTTAACGAATCCCGCGCGCGCCACCTGCCAGGTAGTTGGCGTCTATTCCGCGGACTTAGTCGAGAAACTTGCGGAAGCGCTCAGCATGTTAGGTTTGCATCGCGCGTTGGTAGTCCACGGCAGCGACGGCCTGGACGAAATCACGATCACTGGCCCCACGCGCATCGCCGAGGTGCGCGAGGGACAAGTTCACAGCTACGAAGTCACGCCCGAGGAATTCGGCCTGCAACGCGCCACGCTCGACGAAATCTCCGGCGGAGACGCCGCATGCAACGCCGCGCTGATCCGGGAAGTACTGGCCGGAAAGGAATCCGCCCGCCGCGACGTGGTGCTGCTCAACGCCGCCGCCGCCCTGGTCGCCGCCGGACGCGCCGATCGTCTGCGCGATGCCGTGCCGCTGGCGGCGGAAGCCATAGATTCCGGCGCCGCCCTTGCGAAGTTACAGGCGCTTGTCGCTTTAAGCGCAGCCCGTTAATCACTCAAAACTGTCATCCTGAGCTCAAACGGGAAGTTTCTCCAAGGCAAGGAATTATTGGGGAGCGCGACCGTATGGCCGTCAAACCGGGGAAGTAGGCCTGGCTCTCGGCAGGTTGGCGTAGGCGCAAGGTGGGTCGCATCCACTGCGAGCACACGCTGCGGCCAGCCTTCATCAGTAGAAGTTCCATCCTGAAAGTTGCAACTCTTTGCGCAGGCTCCTATGCTGCTTTCCGTTCGAAACCTCTGCCTGCGAAGACAAAGTGCCTTGGATTCAGGTACATTTGTAAATTGCTGATTTGAATAGTAAATTGGCCTTCTGGCTGCTCTTAGACTGGGGATAAGTCCCAGGTAGAAGGCCTGCTTTCGACAACGTTTCCGGGCAACGGATTCCCGGCGGGCAGGTTCAAAGGGAATTGGTTCAAAGAGAGCTGATCATGACAAAAAAAAATCTGTTTGCGGTGGCTTTGCTGAGTCTGGCGCTGGCCGCCGGTTGCGCGAAGGGCGGTAGCGGAATAATTCAACCTCCACCGAGCATTGACGTTGAAATCACTACCCCCTCCAGCGGCGTTAGCCCTAGCGCGATTTACCCGACCCAGTCTCTGACGCTTACGGCAAAGGTGTCGAATTCGACGACTACGGCCGTTACCTGGAGCCTCAGCGGCGTGGGGACGCTCACGCCAGTCTCGCCGGCGCCAACCCCGGCAACCGCGACCTACGTGGCCCCGGCAACGCCAGGTTCGGCGACGGTCACAGCGACGTTGGTGTCCGACACCTCGATAACGGGCCCTCTGCCGATAACCGTGGTTGACATCACCACCGAGGTAGCGCCAGCGACGCTGAGCGTGGGCAGCGGTCTGACCCAGCAATTTACCGCCATAGCCGTCCCGGACGATGCGCCCCAAACCTTCACCTGGACCTGCACGGCCAACGGAGTGCCGTGCGTGAACTTTACTCAGGATCCGAGTGTGTCCGGCCTGGCCTACTACACGTACACGGCGCCGGACAAGTGCAGCGGCAATTGTATTCAGATATCGGCGCTTTCCCCACTAGATACGAACGGCTGCACGCCCAACCCCAAGTACTGCATAATCGCCAAAGCCTCGCTGGTCGCCTCCCGTGTAAACGGCACGTACGCGTTCCGGTTTTCCGGATATGACAGCGGCAACAACGCCACAGCCGTGGTCGGAACGTTCACCGCGTCGAATGGAACAATCACCTCAGGCGTGGAAGAGGAACTCACTTCGAGCGGCTGGGCAAAGCAGTCGATCACCGGAGGTTCCTATACCCCCACATCTGCCGATCCGAATAACTCGAACAACGCGGGCACGCTAACCCTGACTTTGCCCATGGGAGTTTATCCGAATCAATACCAGGTCGTTTTCGACGGCGCAGGCGACCTCGAGATGATCGAATCCGACACTCATGGCACCGGCTCCGGTATCGCGCAGAAATCTTCCAACCCCAACCTTTTCACCGGCGACCAGACTTACGCGTTCGGCTTCACCGGCGTGGACTCCGGCGGCAACCGCGTTGGGTTTGTCGGAGTCCTGCCGATGAATGGCAATGGCACGATAGTCAGCGGCCAAATGGATGCGAATGCCAACGGGAGTTCCACTTTTACTTGCGGCGCTGGCCCCTGCAGCGCTGTGGGCACTTACTCCGCCGACCCGAGCATCGCCGGGTTGTGGCACATGGTTGTTACAACGGGATCGTTGGATATGAATTACGATTTCTTTATTTCTTCCGGAGCGGCCGGTAAGACGAATCCGCTGACTTTCTATGTCATTTCCACTGGCCCTATCGACAATACGCACCCGGCCGTTTCCGGTACGATGGTGCTCCAGGATTCCACGCAGACCTACAACAATGCTGCCTTCAATGGCACTTCCGTCTCGGCTCTGACGGGGGCGGGGACGACGGCGAATGGGACGGTTGTCCCTGCGACGGCGAATGTCTCGCTGACGCTGGGCACGACGGATGGCAACGGGAACTTCAAGGGTCAATTTGACCAGAATAATGACGGTGTGATTCTTTCAGTGCCGACGTCGCTGGGGTCGCCGTCCTTCGCGTACACGTACACGTCCGCCGGCACCCCCAGCAACAATGGGCGCTATACCTTGAACATGCTGGGCAATCCGGACGCAAGCCCGGTGGTGCCCGCGCTTCCGTTCGTTCTTTATGCCAGTGGACAGAATCGCGGGTTCCTGCTCGATCAGTCCAGTTCATCCGTGATGACCGGAACCATGAATCCGCAGGGGAACGGCGGCGGGGCTTTCGATGGTTCGGAGTTGCCGGGCACCTATGCCGCGGCGACCACCAGCAGCGGCAGTTCCGCAGTCAGTCCAATTGCGGCCAACCTGCTGCTGACGTCCCCAGGAGGCGGGGCCTTCAACGTCTCCGGAACGCAGTATCAGTATCCAGGCCCAGGGCCCCAAACGGTGACCGGGACGTACGACGGCTTGAACGGCAGCTACGGCGAGCTCGGCGTGGGAGCAATCGCGCTGACTGCTCCGTCGGCCCAGAAGTATGTGATCTACGCTCTTGGCACCTTGGATTGTACTGCTAACCTCCTTCCTGCATGCGAGATAGAAAGCTTCCTGGCGGTGGATGAAGACACCACGAATACGAATCCGTCCATCATCTTCGCGCAGCAGTAGACCTGCCGGTGGAGAGCCGGGCGTCCCCGCCCGGCAGGGGTCGCGTAGGGACGGCCGCCCCCGGTGTCGTCCAAGCCGAGCGCAGCTCGGTAGTGGCTGAATCTGAATTCAGCCACTACCCACAGGTCAGCCTGCTTGACAAAGTATCTTATAATAGAGGTAGAGCTTTGGCAGCAGCCCAGTGCGACCGCGCCGAATTTGCGTAAGTTCTCTGAAATCTATATTTTGTGCGACTAAGGAAGCCCATCTCCTTGATTCCAAAGGCCAAGCCCCAAAACGCCTCACGTAAGTCCTTTGTTATGAACATTTTGACTTAGCTCCTTCAAAATGAGGATTTTAGCAAAATGGGGGGGTAACCCCAGTCGCTCGGGTCAAGCCGCTCCCACCCACGGTGAGGAGTTGAGGATTACCTGACGCCGTTAACTCCTTTGTTTTGAGGCATTTGATTTAACCCATTTAGAATCAATCATCTAACAAAATAGGGGGGAGGGGGCTATTTCCCACGGATCACGGCCTTTGCCGTGGCGAGATTGTCGAAACGGTCGTAGGCGCGGACCACGATGACGTGGTCATCCGCAGTGTTCTCGGCCATCGGAGGCGGTGCAGCATCGGGTTGCTGCACATTCACGCGAAAGTCGTAATCTTCCGTTTTGGAATCGGACAACTGGCCGACCGGCTCGACGAACTGCCAGTCACCGCCATCCAGCGAGTACTCCGCCCGCTTGATCGGCGAAAACGAATCGCTGGCGCGGAAGCGGACGTGGATCTGCTTTCCATCGAGTGTGGCAGTCAGGTTCTCGATGACCGGAGCGGTGGTATCGACCTCGAAGCGGGAGCTGACACGCTCGGCGTAGAGCGCTTCTCCGGGCGAATGCGACGGCGCATCGGAGGCGATGACCTTCACGGTGTAGCCGCCGTCAGGCAGAAGACTGGCGTCGAAAGAATAGTAGCGGTCGGAGAGATTCGTCTTCAGCAGCAGCCAGCGCGATTCGCCGTCGCCGCGGTAGTAGACGCTGTAGACGAGCTGATCGTCGTTATCGTCGTGCGCCTGCCAGCGGATGCCGATCGAATCGCGGTCGCGCACCGCGGGCGGTGGAGGATCGAAACGCGGCTGCCCCTGCCCGGGCGGCTCGCTGCCCGCCACATGGGGAATCGGCTGGTAGCGGTATCCGGGCTGCACGGTGATGTCGTCAATTTCGGGGGCAACGTTCTTGGGCAGGTAGTTCAACAAGACGTCGTCAACGCGAGGAGCGGGATTGCCGGAGTGGAGCACGGCCTTCCACTGCACGAAGCGCGCGGGCGGAATCTTGAGTTCGGAGCCGGCGGCGAGGGCGATGCGCGTCCACTTGCTCCAGTTGCGGTCGGGATTGTCGACATTGCCGCTGCGCGCGTAAATCTCGACATTGCCAGCGCTGCGGACGCTGGCGCGTCCCCAGAGGGAAAAGATGTGCGCGTCGAAGACATCGCTTTCGTATGTGCCTTCCGACTCGGGGCCGGGACCGAGGACGAAAATCTTCCCCAGGTTGCTGCTGGAGGCGTAGAGCCCTCCGCCGGGCGCGGCGGCGAAGGCGGTGATTTGCGTGGCGCTGGCTTTGACGAGATCGGTGTAATCATCAGCCTCCTTGCCGTTGATGGCGAAAATGTGACCGCGATTGCCGGTGCCGACGAGAAGGCGTCCGTGCTGGTCGAAGCCGAGAGCGTAGACGAGATCTTCGTGGGAACTCCACAAGCGCGACGGCGCGCCATCGGGCGCGATGCGATAGATCTCGGAGCCGCCGGTGGCGCCGAGTCCCGGAGCGGGGAAAGGCGTCATCATTATGGGTGCAGCAGGCGCGGCGGGAGCTGCGGCGATGGCGATATTGCCGCCGGGTGCGGGCGGGTTTTGCGCAGGCTGCGCGAGCACCATGCCCATTTGCGGCATCGCGCCTGCGGGGTGCTTCTCTCCCGCAGCGGCGGCGTAGATATTGCCCGCGCCGTCGATGGCGAGCGCGGTAATTTCTTTCTTGGGCGCGCTGTAGAGAACGAACGCTTCGCCATTCGGCGCGATGCGATAGACAAGCCCGCTGCCATCGGACCCGGCAATCAGGTTCCCTTTGGGATCGAGCGCGAGCACGCGAATGTGGACTTCGTCGCTCTTGAAGAAAAGCGAGGGCTGGCCGTGCGGACTGACTTTGTAGATTTCGCCATGATCGCCGGTGGCGACGTAGAGCGTGCCGGAGCTGTCGAGAACGATGTCCCAGATGTACTTGGAATGTGGGTCGAAGTAAGGCGTTTCAATCCAATCCCACGAGGCTTTCGCGCCGTGCTTGGCGTCCTTCGCGGGGTCGTAACGCTGGGATACGAGCATGTAGCTTGGCTCGATACTATACACCTTGCCGTCGGGCGCGGTGGCCGCATAGACGATGCCGCTCTTGTCCACGGCGAGAGACTGCACTTGCAATTCCTGCGCCTCGAAGATCGTGGTGCATTGCCCATCGGGCGTAATGCGATAGACTCGCGCTGGCGAACCGGCGGCAGCATATACGTTGCCATCTGAATCGGAAGCGATCGCCCAGATGTAGGTCGAAGGCGTGGTCGCAAGCGCCTTGAACGCCGGAGCAAGTTCGAGTCCGCCCTCACTGCGCAAGGCAATGCCCTTGGCCGTGCCCTTGGTCAGCTCGTCAAACTTGGATTGCTCCCAGGTGCGCGTGCCCTCGGCGAGGGCGAAGGCGGAAAGCGCGACGGTGGAAAGAACAAGTGCCAATAGTAGAGTGAGCGTCTTACGATCCAAAGTCATACCTCATTTCAAGGGGGCGCCGTGCAGGCTCGTGTGGCTGCGGGCGACCTCGCCCGCGAACTGTTGCCTGCGCACAAACCGCCGCCAGCTACTTGATGTTAATCGTCAGCATCTGCGCGCCCGAGACCACATAGTCGAGCGAGTCGGTAGAAGCTTCGCTGACCGACGATTCACCGAGCACGACCATGTCCTGCGTGCCGCGCATGTTTTCCATGACGTTCATGACGGAAAGCGGCAGCGTCGGCATCACTTTGTCGGCGACCATCGCTTCGGGATCGGATTCGATCAGCGAAACATACACGCGATCGTTGGCGCGCTCCTTGTTCAGCAACGCGATCGTCGGTGCCAGGCCCAGACCGCGGTTCATCATCGGAGTGCCGCGGTGCATGCGGTCGAGCGTGTCTCCGTCGCTGACCAGAATGCGCAGCGTTCCCTTTGAAGTGGAGGTCGGAATCCGTATGGGAATCTGACGCACGAGTCGCTCGCCGCGATACGGACGGATCACGGTCTCGACCATAATCTGGTCGCCGGGACGAGCTTCGGTCACGTCGGTGCGCGCAGCTTCCAGGCGAGCGGAGCGGCGCTCGCGGACAAGATCGAAATCGAGTTTCACGCCCTGCACATCGGGAACGTCGAAAGCATTGCTATAGATGCGTCCAAAGCGGTCGCCGATGCTGGCTGCGGCCAAAGCGGCGGCGGGCTGCCCGGTGTCTTGCGGGGCAAACATGTTCCGCAGCGTGACGTCGGGATAGCCTTTTACGCCGATCACACCATTCATGCGGTAAGTAATGTCCTCGCCGTATTCGTTGGTGCCGTGCAGCGCATTGAAGACGGTAGCCATCATGGCCAGCGGGCTGAGCCGCGCGTTGTTGAGAACTTCGTAATGGAATTCTTTTGTCGCCGCTCCGTCCTCGCCCCGAAGGTGCAGAGCCACGGTTACCGGAATCATCTTCGACTCGCGCCCCGGCACGCCCAGAATACCGGACAGGCGGTCCTGGACGAACGCGCCAACCGTCTCTGTGGTGTTGACGATCTTGAACCCGTTCAGCGGCGAAGGCAGCGTGGCGAGCACCGTAGCCTTGGTCATCGGCAGGTCCACTTCGCCAAACTGCAACAGCGGATGTCCGCAGGCGAGCAAACGCTGCGGATCGACGTAGGTCACGGTGCAGGTGGCGGCAATATCCATATCGCCCCGAACCAGCACGGCGCTGACGGAGGATCCCGGCTCAATCGGTTCCGGCTGTTTGCGGTCGCTCGCGGAGCCAATGCCCATCACCGGAACGATGCCCGCGGCAGCGAATTGCGACGCGTAGCGCTGCACGGTCTCGTCAGAAAAACCGTTGAACACGAGAGGCGTTTCGATGGGCGTCAGATAGTTGCTGTAGTTCTGGGTCGGGAGCGCTGGGCTTTCGCCGGGGCTCGCGGTTTGCGTGGCTGCGTTCTGACTTGAAGGATTAGCGTCGGGAAGGCTGGCACGCATCGGCGCTGGCGCCGGACTTCGTGCCGGACTATGATCGAGCGCACTGATCTCCAGCATTTCTTCAATCGGCGTCACGCCCGCGATCGGTTCCTTCGAGAACTCGCCGATGCGGAAGGCGAGCGCGCCCGCCAGTTTGCCGTCGAAATAGACTGGGCTTCCGCTCATACCGGCAACCACGCCGGTATATTCGGGCTTGCTACCGTGCAGACGGACCAGGATAATATCGCCCTTGGGACCGTTCACATTGCGCATGACGCCCAGAACTTCCACGTCCATGGATTCGGGTTTCACGCCCTGGAACACGGTGAGCGCGGTGCCTTTCATGCCTTCGTGGATCTGATCGAGCGGCATGATGCCGGGAGGAATGGTCGCGGGCGCCGGCCTATCTTGTGCAGTAACCCAGGCGGCGGACGACAGGCACGAAAGGGCGGCGAGTAAGAGTGCGGCTTTTCTCATGAACAGCCCCAGAGGTCGGAAAATGACCTTAGCTGCTTGCTTAGACTCCGCGCGCTATCGGAAGGTTTTGCCAGGAGAGGCGGCGTTTTTTAAGGTCCGCAAAATATCCCAACCGCAGAGTACTTGCATCTATACTAGCACAAGAGTTTTCGAGGATATCCCCATGATTTCTGGCGAATTTGGCGGGTTGAACCGGACGCCGTTGGCTTCCCGTAAGCGTGTGATCCTACTGGCGTTTGTTCTTTTGTGGATGGTGGCTGCGACGTTCTCGGCGCGGGCTCAAGATGCGTCGCAACAGGCCCCGGCGAATCCGAACCAGCAGGAGGCTCCACCCGAAGCGGGGGGGCCGCAGAACGACGTCGGTCCGTATGTGGTTCCCAAGAAGAAGGAAGAGCCTCCTCCTCCGGCTCCCGAGAAACCGAAAAAGATCGAGAACATGCCCGACTACTCGATCACGGTAAACGTGCCGCTTGTGAACCTGGATGTGCTGGTGACCACCAAGGACGGCCAGACGGTCCCGGGGCTGAGAAAAGAAAATTTCAGGATTTTCGAAGATGGCGCGCCACAGCAGATTGCGAGCTTCAATCAGACCGAAGCGCCGATCACGGCAGTCCTTTTGATCGAATTCGCGGGGGCGAGAGCCTTTTCGGGAACTCAGGCCTATCACTACATGTATGACGCGCTCAACGCTTCCTATGTCTTCGCCAGCACCCTAAAAAAAGATGACTGGGTCGCCGTGGTTTCCTACGACATGAAGCCGCAGATCCTGGTGGACTTCACGCAGGACAAGCGCGCCATCATGGGCGCGCTCAATATGCTGCGCGTTCCGGGGATGAGCGAACGTAACCTCTTCGACGCGCTGTTCGACACGCTCGACCGGATCGATCGCATCGAGGGAAAGAAATACGTCATCTTGGTTTCCTCCGGAGCCGACACCTTCAGCAAGCTCACCCTCGATCAGATTCTGAAGAAAGTTAAGTCCACAAAAGATGTAACCATCTACCCAATCAGCATTGGTTGGACATATCGAGAGATGGTGGACGCATCCGGTAGGGCAAGCGGAGCGAGGGAAGTTGCATGGCTCCAAAATGACAATCAGATGAATACCTTCGCCCGCCTTACCGGGGGCCGCGCCTACTTCCCGCGCTTCGAAGCCGAATTACCGGAAGACTTTCAGCAAATCGCATCCGACATCCGGAACCAGTACAGCATCAGTTATCATCCCACTAACGCCAAGCTCGACGGCACTTACCGCAAGCTGAAAGTCGAACTCCAGGCGCCGGATGGCGGTCCTCTGAAGGTTCGCGATCAGAAGGGCAAGGAAGTGAAGTATATCGTCTACGCGCGCGAAGGGTACACGGCGAAGCACACGGTGGAGTAGCGTGCAGCCAGCCGTGGCGGTCTGCAATTGCTGCCGGAATAGCTGGACCGCCATCGTGCGCGCTGGCGTCCATCGACAGTATTGCTCAGGCGTAAAGGGCTGTTCCGCGCGTCAGCGCCTTGAGCTCGCCAATTTTCCGGGCGACTTGCACTGAGTTTCGGCAGGCCACGCTGCACGCATCGCAACTCCTGCAGGCTTCCAATCCTTGGCCCGCAGGAATTCCGGCAAGCAGGGTCCGCGCCATGTCTGTATTGCCGTATTGCACGGCGTACATGTGCGAACGCATCAATGCCGGGACTTCCACCTGCTTAGGGCAAGCTGCGCGACACTCGCCGCACTGCTGGCAAAACTCCGCTTGCGCTGTGAAGCTCTTGTCGGCGAGGAATTTTTTCTCATCTTCGCTGTAAGCCAGATTGCTGGCGACGGAGAAATCCTGCTCCAGATGCTCATAGGTGCTGAAGCCGGGAATCGCCGTCGTCACAAAGTCATGAGCGAGCACCCACTTCAGCAGCGCGGTCTGGCTCACCGGTGGAAGCGGCTTGGGCAGGTGAGCGTCCGGGCGAACGCTGCCGCCGGCTTGCGTTTTCATGGCGATGACGCCAATGCCGCTCTTGGACGCGCGCTCGATCGTACTCAAAATCGCGTCGTTGTGCGCCATGGTGTAATTCAGCATGACCAGCGCCACATCGAACGTATCCAGTCGAATCGCCTCACCTATCACATCTACGGTCTTATGCGTGGAGATGCCGATGAAGCGCGTCTTGCCCTCTTTTTTCAGCGTCTGCAAAGCTTCCAGCGGACCCTCCGCACGTGCGTGTTCCGCAGAATCCACCGCGTGGTAGTACAAAATATCCACGTGATCCATCTGCAGCCGCCGCAGGCTCTTCTCCGTGTTTTCGATAAAGCGCGTCTTGCCGTCCGCGGTGCTGAGCTTTCGATCATGGTCGGGAACAACTTCCTTGGTGGCGACCGTCACCTTATCGCGAACGCCCATTTCCTTGATGACTTGCCCAACCATTTCCTCGTTGCGACCCTGTTGATACCCGGCGGCGGTGTCATAGAGGCGGATGCCCAACTCGTACGCGCGCCGCAGCAGTCCCGGCACGTCTGCGTTCATCACCCCCATGCTGACAATCGGAAGCGTCAAGCCGGTTTTGCCGAGCGTACGCTGCAAGACCGGACTGGATGCAGCGGCCTCAATCGGCAGGCCGGATGCCGCTGCGAACGCATCCCAGGCAAACGGGCCAAGTTTCAGCGCCGCGCCTCCGAGCGCTAGCGTCTTAAGGAAATTTCTGCGGGGGTAGTCTTTCATGGGACCTCCTCAGGTCTGCGATTCGCCGAAAATCAATCCACTTCCTCTCACTTCAAGTTCTGAGCCGTCTGCTTCAGCAATGTTGCCGCGTTGCCCACCGGATTTACCACCACAATCAGGTAACGGCCCTGGGCAACGGCAATTACGCGTCCCTCGAAGGTGTTGCTGGCCCGAATTGCGCCATTGCCCAAATCGGGGGCGGATTCACACTTGCCACTCTGGCGAAAATATTTCGCCAGCGCTTCCAGCCTGGTCTTCCCCTCCGCCGGATCCTTGGCCACGGAAATCAGCAGCTTGCTCTCCACCGCGCCCTGTTGATAGCTCGCGATGTACGCCGGGCTCAAGAATGCGTGACCAAGCGGGTCCTTCCGCGTGAATTGTTCCGAATATTTCACGCGATGCTCTTGCGGAATCTTCTTCAGCAAGGGAGGGAACGACCGTGTTCCGGCAATCCGCTGTGAGAGCACGTGCGCAAACTGCTGCAGCAGCTCGTTCGAGCCGGGGCCAGACCCAGCCAGTTTGACGTAGTAGCGATCCTGCAGAAAATTCAGAATTCCTTCGCTCCGGTAAGCTTCTATGCCAATGTCCAGAAAGCGATAGCTGGGCGCGCGCTCCGCCGCATACATCCCGAACGCGTCTTCGGTGCTGCCCATGTTAAAAATGTCCACGCTAAGTTCGGCTTGTCCGCTCTTGAAGTCCTGGTGCAGTAGAACCTGGAAGTTGTAGAGCAGATAAACATCTGCCCCGCCGTCCATGAACTGATAGAGCTGATCCGGGCCGTAGAACGAGGTAGTGCCTTGCGCGGTGGAATGCCCGGGAAGAGGCGCACTGACAAAACTCAGCAGATGTTTTTGGACAATATCGGCTGCTTGCGTGCGAGGAGCGCCGCCGCCGGATGCCGAACTCTGTGGCGGGAAGAATCCCGCTGCCAGCAAGCCACAGATCAGCCAGCTAGTCCTTCGGGCCCAAAACTTCATTCCCACTTCCCCTCACCCGCCATCGGTCGGAGCGAGGCACCGAGGACGGGAGCCGCCGGCTAAACCCAACTGCTTTGTCGAACCCGGAATTTCCTTCCTGCCTTCGAGAACAGATCATGTTACACCCGTCCTGCCCGTTCGCGGCACTGTGAAACGATTTTCATCGGCCTGCCTGTGGACGGCGGATACAACCTGGAGACGGAATCGCAGGTACTGTCATAATTTAGTTTTTCACCACAGAGTCACCGAGGCACAGAGAAACCCAACCGCTTGGCAAACCCTTCCCCTTCTGGTTCTTGCAGGCCCAATGCTTTCTCTGTGACTCTGTGACTCTGTGGTGAAAGAAGGCAAATTAGGACACTACGGAATCGCACCGTCACGTGCTTTTGAGACACATGGGATTTACAATCTCCAGTTCCCCCCAGGAGAGAGCGCCGTGATCCCACGCTATACCCGTCCCGAGATGGCTCGCATCTGGAGCGACGAGAACCGCTTCCGCACCTGGCTCGCGGTCGAAGTCGCCGCCACCGAAACGCTGGCCGCCGCCGGCATCGTGCCTAAAGAAGCCGCCAAGGCGATCCGCGCGCGCGCCGGCTTCAACGTTGACCGCATCTTCCAGATTGAAGCCGAGGTCAAGCACGACGTCATCGCCTTCACCACGGCAGTGGCCGAAATCGTGGGCCCGCACGCCCGCTGGTTCCACTATGGCCTGACCTCCAACGATGTCGTCGATACGGCGCAGGCGTTGCTCATCCAACAGGCCTCGTCGCTGATCGCCAGCGACCTGGAGCGTCTCGCCGAGGTGCTTGAACGCCGCGCCTGGGAGTTCAAAGACACGCCGATGATCGGGCGCACCCATGGCATCCACGCCGAGCCGATTACGTTTGGATTCAAAATCGCCAATTGGTATTCGGAGACTTTGCGCAACATCGCGCGCTTCCAGGCCGCCGCCGAAGATCTGCGCGTGGGCAAGTTCTCGGGCGCGGTAGGAACGTTTGCCCACCTGACGCCGGAACTCGAAGAGAAAATGTGTGCGCGCCTGGGATTGAAGGCGGCCGCAGTGTCGTCGCAGGTGATTCAGCGCGACCGCCATGCCCAGTACCTGGCAACGCTGGCGACGATCGCGTCCACGCTCGACAAGATCGCAACCGAAATCCGCCACTTGCAGCGCACCGAAGTCCGCGAGGCTGAAGAATACTTCAGCGAAAAGCAGAAGGGCTCGTCGGCCATGCCGCACAAGCGCAATCCCGTCACCTGCGAACAGATCTCTGGATTGGCGCGTGTGGTGCGATCGAATGCGCAGGCCGGATTCGAGAACGTCGCGCTGTGGCACGAGCGCGATATTTCGCACTCCTCGGCTGAGCGCATCATTATCCCGGACTCGACCACGCTCGCCGACTACCTGCTGAACAAGACGGCGAACCTGATCGAGACCATGTTCGTCTATCCCGAGCGCATGTTGGCGAACCTCGAGAGCACGCGCGGCCTCGTCTTCAGCGGACAATTATTGCTCGACCTGGTCGAGAGCGGCGTTTCTCGCGAGGACGCCTATCGCCTAGTGCAGAGCCACGCCATGCGCGCGTGGAAAGAAAATCTGGACTTTCGCGAGCTAATTCTGAACGATCCCGAGATTAGTGGCAGAGTGCCCAGAGCGAAGATTGAGCGCGCGTTTGACCTGAGTCGCCAGCTCAAGAACATCGACAAGATCTTCGCGAGGGTGTTTCCGAATAAAGCTGCCGTTAAGAAGAGCGCTGCAACGTCAAAAAAGAAGGTCGCAAAGCGAAGGAAATAGCGCTGGACGTTCTTACTCGGCGCCCTCGGCGTCTCGGCGGTGAGAAGCCTCTCCGCCACGCACCAACTCCAGCAACTCAATCAACTGCTTCAACTTCTCTTGTCCGACGTGGCGAAGCATCTCACGCCCGTGCTTTTCGACCGGATTATCCAGTTTGCGCAGAAGCTTTAGCCCGGCAGCGGTGATCTTTCCGTAGATGACGCGGCGATCCTGTTTGGCGCGCGTGCGCTCGACGAAGCCGCGATCTTCCAGGCGATTGAGCAGGCGCGTGATGTCCGGATCGCGCGTGATCATGCGCTCGCCGATCTCGCGGCACGGCAAGCCCTCCGGCCCAGCGCCCCGCAAGATGCGCAGCGCGTTGTACTGCGTGCCGGTCAGTCCGAATTCTTTGAGCCGGGCCTCGACCTGCGCCCGGAGCGCGTCGGCCGTGCGCAACAAGGAAAGATAGGTTTCCTGTTCCCGGCTGGTGAATGGGAGTTTTTGCTTGAGTTCCGCCTGCAAACCTTCCGCTTGCACAACACGGGGCATGCGGCGAGATTAGTCGTCATGACAGACATTTGTCAAACATCTGTCAGACATCGCTCCAGTTCGCCCCGCTCGTAATGATTTGTAAAAGTAATAGTTTGTAAAAGCGCCCACCGGCAACATCCCTCCCTCCCCGCCGCGCATCTATTTAACTAACCGGTCAATACCGTGGGGGAACCGGAATTCCAGTAAGGATGGCAACTATGAAGAAACAAGGATTTGCGGTGACTGTGGCGTTGCTCGTCCTGCTGAGTATGACTGCGATGGCCGCCACCGGCCGATATGATGCGCAGATTCAGCAGGCAGTCAGCCACAAGATTCATGACGCGAAGCAACTGCAGAGCGTGAGCTCGAGCGTCGAAGATGGCATTGTGACCCTGACCGGCACGGTCGGCCTTTATCAGGACAAGCTCGACGCCGCCAAGAAAGTCAAGAATCTCGCAAACGTGAGCGGCGTTCGCAATGACATCGCGGTCGCGGGAGAAACCGTGCCCGATATCCAGCTCCAGCAGAAACTGTCGAAGAAGCTGGCCTATGACCGTGTCGGATACTACGACAACGCGTTCAACTATCTTGCGCTCGGCGTGAAAGACGGCGTCGTCACGCTTAACGGCGATACCGTCACCGATGTGGCGAAGGACTCGGCGCTCGCAATCGTGGCGCGTACGCCTGGCGTCAAGGACGTGGTGAATGATGTAAAGGTTCTGCCGGTTTCGAATTTCGACGATTCGATCAGGGTGCGCACGGCTCGCGCGATTTATCGCGACTCGGTGCTTGGCCGCTACGCAAGCGATCCGGTGGATCCGATCCGCATCGTGGTGGACAACGGACACGTGACGCTCTACGGAACCGTCGAGAGCACGATGGACAAGACCATAGCCGGAATGCGAGCGAACTCCGTAACGGGCGCGTTCAGCGTCGAGAACAAGCTGGTGGTGGACTAACCCGGGATTTGCAAGCTCGCGTCGCTGGAAACTGCGCGGCTGCGGACCATCGCCCGGCCGCGCAATCACACTCTGGGCTTGAGCGATTCAATCGGCGGAAAAGAAATAGGCGAAGTGTAGATGCACTGGGAGGGTTGTTTTCCAGTTTGAATCGCAGAGACAACTGCCTCGACGGCTGTGCCGGCATTCGGAGGAATGACCACGGTGGCCGTCAGAAGACCGGTTCGGACAGCCTTTTGCCCGGTTCCGGGCAAACCGTCACATCCGAGGAAAGGAATATTCATCCAGCGCTCGAATTCGGTTCCGGCCGTGTACTCCTGCATGGCCTTGCGGGCGCCGAGAGCCATAACATCGTTCTGGGCCGCGACAGCCCCAATCGTGTGACTCTTTGCCAACCCGAGCTTGAGGCACGAACTGACCGCGTGACGTGCACTTTCCTCCGTCCACAGACCTTTGAGTGCGCGCACTTCCATGTTCGCAGGTTTGACGGATTCCAGGCCGGCTCTTCGCTGGGTGGAAGCGGCATTGTCCGCGGGACCCTGGATGTAGAGCAACGTGCCGCCGCCGGGAAGCAACCGGGCGATTTGTTGGCCCTGGATTTTTCCCACTTCCACATGGCTGGTGCTAACGGAAAAAAACGGAGTCGGATATTGGCCTCGAAGTTCCGCAGCGTAGTCGACCTCTCGATTCAAGACGACCCACGCAACTCCGGACGAGGCTGCCAGCCTGGCGGCCTGCGCCAGCGGCGTTCCGACAGGTTCGAACAAAATGCCACTCGGTCGCGTGTCTGGCGGGCGTTGCAGAAGTTGGAGCACTTGCTGGCTTTGCGCAATCGCACTGTGCTCGATGTGTATGACGTGTAGCTCGACCCCGAGCCGGATTGCGGCTTTCTCCGCCGCGGCTACCTGCGCGGCCTGATAGTCATTGTTCTCAACCACCAATAGAACAAGGCGTATCTTCTTCATCAGCAGTAGGCCCGAACTACTCGATCAGCCGGAATCCTCTTCTTGGCTTCAAAAGCCGTGCCCATTGTACGCCTGCTTCGCCTATTCGCAACGTTGTGAAAATGCACTTTCATCGGGAACGCCCGCAACGGTTTGCGATCCCTGCCAACACAGCTCCCGTTCCCACACGGGCGGGATACAGCAACGGCAAATCCGCTCTAAGCAGTTGCTCTCGCTTTTCGGGCGTGGCGAAAGGCGCGCCTTTTCTTATCGGATACTTGGATGCCAGAGTCTCACCGGCTTTGCGCTCCGGGTTTCCACTTGTTCAGGAATGCCAGAAAATCTTCCGGCTTGAGCGCTCGCGCATTCTCGAATTCGCCGTTCTTCTGGCTGTAAACCAGCTTCCCATCGGCATCGAGCACGGCGAGCCCCGGAATGCCGCGCTTCATCGGAACCTCGTACTGCTTCATCAGGTCCTGATTCTTTTCTCCCTTTCCGATGTCCACGTGGACAACTTCATAGTTGGCGGCGAGTATCGGCGCCAGGTCCGAACGATGAAATGCGGTATCGAGCACGTGGCAGTCAAAGCACCAGTTTGCTCCAAACACGACAATGACGCGCTTATGTTCCGCTGTGGCCTTCGCCAGAGCCTCTCTGATTTCGGCGCGCGCATCGGCGCTTTCGTTGTAAATTTCTTTCTTCTCTGCAGCCGCCTGGCCAAAGCAGACTGCGCTCGTGGCTGCCACCGTAATCGCGAGACTCAGCGTCAAAATCCACCGATAGAGGTTCATCCTTTAGGTCTCCTGCACCTGAGAGGTGACATTCTGAGTATAACAATGGAAATAACTCTCCCCGAGCCGCTGCGGGTTGTCTATCCGTGGCCGTTTGAATCCGCGGTCATACCGCAGTCAGCTTCACCCGTACGCAACCTGCCGTCGCCTCCCGAGACACGACGCCAGCAACAGACCCGCAGCCAGAATCAAGTACAAGCCGGGTGAACTCGAGGCGCGGGATCCACCTACGAAGTCGAGCGACGGAAGCTGGTGCAGCGGCCCCACATACCACCACACCGTGTAAAGGGCTTCAAAGAGCTTGCTGGAACCGCTCCACACCCCAAGCGCGAGCGCCAAACTCGGGATGAACAACGCGCCCGCGAACCAGGCCGCCACCGCCTGCCAGTCCAAACTGACCAGCAGCCGTAGCCCCGTGCCCGCGCCAGTCACCAGTGCCACCACAATTCCTGCGGTCCATAACGCGGCCAACTGCCGATAGAGCACACTCTCCGCCGAAAAAATCAAAGACTGCGTAGCGTAACGCGACTCGCGGCAACCCATCTGCGACCACAGCAAGGTTGGCCAGATCCAGGCCGCGAGCAGCACGCCTTCCCGCGCCTGCGGTGTGGGCGACACAAACTCCGCCACCAGAAGACCCGCAGCCACCGCGTACCACCACCAGCGCAGCCCCTTGACCATCAGCGAAAGTTCGGAGAGCACCAGCCTGGCGAACCGGCTGTGTCCACGCGGACCGAGAGGAGTCAACGCCGCGTACCCGAGCTTCGGCTGCGCCGGCTCGACTGTGAGCGAAAGATCGTCCACGGCCGTGTTCTTGTTTTTTTCTTTTGCCTTTTTTCCCTTGATGCTTTCGCGCGCCGGATCGAAGCGATGGAAGAAGACCGACGCCAGCAGCGCTACTCCGAGGCCCACCGCGACCCACGTCAGACGCCAAGCCACCACATGCAATGTCCAATCGACGCCGTTCCACAAGAACGTCCGAGACGCGTGTTCGCCGCCAATCGTCAAGCTGAAGGCGGAGTTTTTGCCGCCACCCGGATTCATTCTCTCCATCGCCCGGCGCGTGCTGATCTCGAGAATGCCAATCCCCGCCGGATCGTCGAAACTGCTCTCTGCTCCGGCGGCAAGTCCGAAGGTCCACACAAAGAAATAAATCACATTGCCCACGCCGCCGCGCAAAACGGGCAGCGTCTCGAAGAGCAAAGCGAGGCTGCCCGTAACAAACATTGCCGGCAGCGCAATCAACAAGAACGGCGACCACAGTTTCCACAGAGAAATCGGCCGTGCTTCTGGACGCAGCCACTGCATGGCCACCGCGGCGGCCATCAGCACCAGCACCATGGATGCCAGCACCGCAAAGTTGCTCACGGTTTTTGCAACGGTATAAAACTCCTTGCGCATGGGCGTGGCTGCCAGAATTCGCCCCACCCGCGTCGTGGAGTCGCGCTCCACGGAATTTTTGACGACATAGAATCCGCACAGCGAAAGAAAGGTCGAACAGCAGATCGCCATCAACATGCCGATCCACGCCGAGTTGTAGACGCCGCGATAGCCGTCCCCCACAAGGATCCAGACTTTCTCCGCGATTACGCCGTATGCCAGATACAGGGCGCCTGCCAGAATCACCAGGAAACTGTATCTGCGGACCCGCTCCAGAAAATCGGCTTTCACCATGTGATAGAGGACGCGCAGAGTATGGTTCATGCGGCCACTCCCGACCGGTGCTCGGAAAGGCAGAACAGGTAAGCATCTTCAAGGGTCGGCGCCACGGGACTGGTTCCCGGCGGCGGCTGCGACGAGAGCAGTCGGACATGTACGCCATCGCTTCGCCGGGCGGTGTTGCTGATCAGGTATTGGTGCTTGGCCGCGTTCAGTTCCGAACTGGGCATAACCCACTCCCACACTTTCCCCTCGACCGCTGCCAACAAATCTTCGGGCGCCGCATGCGCCACCAGTCTGCCCTGCGAGATCAGCCCGATGTCGGTTGCGGTGGCCTCGACGTCGGAAACAATGTGGGTTGAGAGAATGACGATGCGCTCCCCGGAAAGATCCGAAAGCAGATTGCGAAAGCGAACCCGCTCTTCCGGATCCAACCCCGCGGTGGGCTCGTCCACAATCAACAGGCTCGGATCGTTCAACAGTGCCTGCGCGATGCCGATACGCTGCCGCATTCCTCCCGAATAGCCGCCCAACAGCCGCTTGCGCACTTCCGTGAGGTTCACCAGGTTCAGCAGTTCGTCAATGCGCCGGCGCGCCGTAGCCGAGTCCAGGCCCTTTACCGCCGCGAGGTATTCCAGAAACTCGACCGCATCCAGATTGGGATAAACGCCAAAATCCTGCGGCAAGTATCCGAGCACGCTGCGAATCGCATTCGGATGAGCCGCCAGATCCGTTCCGTTCCAGCGGATGGTGCCGCTGGTAGGCCTGGTGATCGTAGCCAAAATACTCATCAGCGTGGTCTTGCCCGCGCCGTTCGGGCCCAGCAGGCCGAGGACGCCGGGACCGAGTTCCAGGCTGAAGTCTTCGAGGGCCAGCGTGTGCGCCCCATAACGCTTGCTGACATGATCGATCGTGAGCTTCAAGGGACCTCCGGATCAAACCTATTAGAGAATACGGACAGAGAGTAGCGGGGGTTCCGTCGCGTTTGCGAAGCGAAGGACCTGTGCCTGGCGGTATCAAATACATGAGTCCTTCGCTTCGCTCAGGATGACAGGTGAGATTTATTCCGTGAACTTGCGGAGCACCACTACCTTAGTTCGCCTGGCGCGAGTGCACCAGCTTCAGGCTGTCGCTCTGCAGGATGCGCTGGATCTGATGTTTGGCGTGGACGGTCCAGGGCCCGGTGGTGTCGAGCTTCACGTAGGCGCGCCAGTGCTGCAGCGCCTTGCGCGGCTCGCGCATCTTCTCGTAGGCGAGCGCGATGTTGTAGTGCGCGTCCGCGTAGGTGGGCGCAAGCTGAATCGCGGTCTTATAAGTGTCGATCGCTTCCTCGACGCGTCCGGTTTCGTCGAGCACGTTGCCCAGGTCGAAATAAGCGAGCGCGTAGCGCGGATCGATCTGAATAGCCGAACGGTAGTGCCGTTCGGCGAGCGCGTATTCCTGACGGTTGTAGTAGAGCGTTCCCACATTGATGTGCGCGGCGGCGTGCATGGGATCCATTTCCAGAACCTTCAAATAGACGGCGATCGCTTCGCTCTGCGTCGAGGGATTTTCTTCCAGCACGATCCCGCGCGCAAACAAGTCGGCAACGTCGGTAATCACCAGTTCTGGTCCGTTCCGCGGCGGGCTGGTCACGACTTTCATTTCCGCGGACGAGAAATCGAACATGAACTGTCCGGCGATGGGCTCCAGCAGCCGCCCCTGGTGCCGGAAAGCGACGCGGTGTCCGCTGCGATAGGCCCCAGCTTCGAGCAGTGGGTTCTCCATGCCCGCGACCTGTTTCTGCATGGCTTCGAGCGATTGCCGGATGACGGCCGGACGAACGCGCTGGGCGCAAAGATCGCGCACTTTCTTGATTTGCACTAGATCGAAAAAAGAATAATCTTCGCCCGCCGTAACCAATCCCGCCTTCTCCCAGGTTTGAAGCTGGCGAGGAACGAGCCGGAGAATGCGCAGCAGGTCTGCGCGGCTATAGCGATACACGGCTATCGAAAAACTTTCGTTAATGATTATCGGAACTTGTGTGTGGGAATGCAAGTAGCAACGCGGTGGAAGGCTGTGGAGAATCGGGCAGAAATGCGACAGCAGTGGTGGACTTTCTTGCCTGCGCCGGCCTCTTCAAAGCGAAGCCGAAACTAACTCCCACTGGGGAATAACATCGAACGCGCGGCCGTGCCCGTGTGGCGCGGGCACTGAATGAGCCGCAAGTCAAAAGATCAATAGGCCACTTCCACGCGAGAGCGGTGGGCTACACCTTCTTGAGCCACGGTTGGTGCAGTCTCATACGACCGTCATCATCCCATTTGACGACCGCGTCATCTTCGTTGGCTTGCTCAACCGTGCCGAATTCTCCAGTCGGCCTTCCGAAGTCGCCCAAACCTTTCGACGCGATCTCCGGGATTCAGTTCCTGGCCGGTGGCAGGGGGATCGGCGAGCCGTGGCTTCCTGGCACGGTCTGAGTCAGGGGTCGCCCCAGGGTGTGACAGCGGCGGTTGGGGAGCTTTATGCAGTTTGGGTATCCGATTATTGGTGATATGCGTCATATTCCATTGTCTCTTCCCAAAAGGCCAGAACAGCGCCCTTGGCTGCGATGGTTCATCTCTTCGATAACTAGAGCATAGGCGTAGAGAGAATGGCTCGGCTGGTCCAAACTGCACAGTTCTGACAATTAATTTCCAAACGAGGCGATCAAATCGGCTGGCATGTACCGGCCTATTCGTAGCGCAATGCCTCAATAGGATCGAGACGTGACGCGCGTATTGCTGGAATCATGCCGCTGACCAATCCCACCAGCGCCAGGATGCTGGTAGAAACCAACACGGTGACTGGTGAAATTATGAGTCGAATGTCGCCCATCTCTCCATGCTGGGCCAGAGCACTGTAAAAGGCGAGTTTCCCCACAGACAGGGAGATGAGGTAGGCGAGCACAATGCCCAAGAAACCGCCCAAAAAGGTAATCGCTAGCGCTTCGGATAGAAACTGCACGAGGATATCGAGGCGGCGGGCGCCCAGCGCCTTCTCTACGCCGATCTCGCGCGTTCGTTCGGTCACGCTCACCAGCATGATGTTCATGAGCCCCACGCCGCCAATACCCAGAGTAAGAGTGCCAATAAAGGCAAGCAGCACCTGTAAAGCCATAGTAATGATGCGGAATTGCGAGAGCTGCTCCATCAGGCTGAAAACAAACAGAGCCCGCTTATCGTCGGGACGGAAATTGTGTTGTGCTGCCAGCGTGTTGCGGATCGACTTCTCGACGCCCGCATACTCGTAGCCGAGAAAATCCAGCCAGATCATGTCGATATAGCGCGTATCGCGGAAGTCGCTCAGGGTTGGGAAGGGGATGTACACGACGCGGTTGATACTGTTATCGGTGCCTTCCTGGGGCCTCGGCTTAAGAACGCCGATCACCTCGTAGGGAATGCCGCTGATGCGAATCCTCTCTCCCAGTGCGAAGCGGCCGGAGAATAGCTTGTCTTTCGCCTCCGAACCCAGCACACAAACACGCGCCCGCAACTGCATATCTTCGGCACTGTAGAAACGGCCGAGATCCAGTTGCAGGTTCTGGATTTCCTGGAGCGCAGGATTGCCCCCGTGAATACTCCAAGCATAAGAACGCCCTTCGTAGCTGACTTGCGAGTCGTAGAACGATTCCGGGGTTATGCGGGTCACTTCCGGCACATTGGTCACAACACGATCGATGTCATCGTCGGTTAAGCGAATACTAGTACCGGCCTTGTTGCCGCCGGCCTGCATAGACGTGCGCCCACCCGCAATGCCCATTGCCTGCATGCTGGCAAAGCTCTTGAAGATGTTGACGATAGCCTCCGAAAAACCCGTGCCATAGGCCAGCAACAGCACCACGGTGGCGATTCCCCAGGCCATCCCCAGCATGGTAAGCGCACTTCGCTGACGGTTGTGCCTCAGCGATCCGTAGGCTTCCAATAGCACATCTTTCGTCTGGATCATTCGCTACTCCTGACGAAGCGCTTCCACCGGCTGGAGCAAGGCCGCCCGCCGCGCAGGATAAAGTCCGGCGAGAATGCCGGCCAAGGCAAGGCTTCCCATGGCGAGGACAGCAGTCGCTGGGTAGATGTGAGGTAGTTCGAATCCATCGATCGGAGGAACAAGTCCGAAAAGCTTGGTGGCCGCGTAGGCTGCACCCCCGCCAATGGCGCCGCTGATTCCAGTAAGCATCAGCCCTTCCAAAAAGAACTGGAACAGGATATTGCGTCTGGTAGCGCCTAAAGCCTTGCGCAGCCCGATCTCGCGCGTGCGCTCCGTAACCGACACCAGCATAATGTTGACCACTCCGATTGCGCCCAGACCGAGTGTGACCAGACCGATAGCTCCTAAGAACGTGTCCATGGCATCGGAGATTTTGCCGACCATCTCGGCGCTGGCTATGGAGTCCCAATCGTCAAACGCATCGGGCGTCTCGGGATCGAAGTTGTGATTTCTCGCAACGATACTGCGGACGGCTTTCTTGGCTTCCGCGTGGCGCTCCCGTGTAATCGGTTGGTAGGCTACATATTTGATCGCCTTCGCGTTACCTTCCTCCTTCAGCGGAAAATAGATAGCCATGGTGCTGAAAGGCATGATCAGGCGCATGTTCTGATCGTTGTTGTTCCCGTGACCGACGCTCTGAATGGTTCCAATCACCTGGAACGGCACGCCATTGATAAGGAGCGTGCTGCCTACGGCCGGCCGGCCAGGGAACAGTAGGCGCACGAATTCGCTTCCGATCACGCAGACATTGCGGCGCTGGAGTTCGTCACTCCAATTCAAATAGCGCCCCTGTGCGATGGGCATATAGCGAATGCCATAGAACTGCGGCTCGGCACCATCAACGTAGCCGTTGCTGCTGCCATACTCGCTCACCAGGCGAAGGTCGCCGCGATAGATTACCGGCGTGGCATTGCGGACAAAGCGCGAGTTGCGAATATCCAGATAGTCCTGGTAGTTCAGGTAGTACTGGCGAGACGAAAGCTGGCTGCCGCCAACTGCCGGCGCCCGGCCGTTGAAAATCTGCATGTAGTCTTCGCCGAAGCTCGCCAGACTCTTGTCGGTTCCCGCGCGAAAACCCTCTCCCAGTCCAATTAGGAGCAGCAGCGAACCCACGCCCCAGGCAATGCCAAACATGGTGAGGAAGGAGCGAAGTTTGTGCGTCCATATGGCACGCAAGACCTGGTCGAAGCTGTCGACAAATCGCCCCATAACCTAAATACGAATATTAGACGGATAAGGTTCCACAACGGTAAGCACGACTCCCTGTTTCCTTGCGCTCTCCCAAAGAGACGCCTCTTAACGGCAGGGCGGGATTATCGCCACAGCAATTATTGGCCGATTCTGTGATCCTCCTCACATCGGGTCGGGCACATCGAAGGCTACCATATCAGCCCATGTGAAAGCCGCCGTCTACACCAACGCGAAATCGGGAAAGGTCCTCGAAAAGTGGGGCCGGAAAACAGCGAGGCCCGCCAAGGCGTTAGTCACTTGATGGGGAATCTAGCGAAACGCATGCGTAACGCTAGTGCTGGGAAGTCGGAGGCCCAGTGGAAAGCAGTTTTCTTTGGCGAGTAAAGAATGTCACCCCAAGAATTTCGTCAAGAACTGGAGCGCATCCGCCGCGTTGCGGACATGCTTGTAACCGGTCACGCTAACCTGCGCGACCGGTATAGCCGGCGAGCCACCCTGTTGGACCTTGCGGTCATTCTGAGGCCACGGGCGATCCGATCCAAGTGGTAGACGGGTAAGCGTCAGAGGAAGTACGCTATTGACAAATGTGTGGGCAGCGAGTTGCGTGACAGCCTCAATTCGGTCACGATCAAAAACTGGCCTCATTCGCTTTCGGGCGTATCACCTATTCGGCGTCGCATCCACGCAGGTCCTCCAACAGTTTGTGGAAAGGGCACTTGCGGCCGCCAGCTTCATGGAACGAGTTTGATTCTCTGGACAACTGGAGACCGCGTTCGGGCAGCGGACATCATTCGCCTCAAAGGGGACTTCGAGCTGGCTCAGGGGCAACGCGAACAGGCATTGGCCACCTTTCAGAGAGCCCTCGCCATCCTGGAAAAGCTTGGGGATCACGAGGAGACCGGCGTCATACTCAGCGCCATGGCGAACGATGTCACCAACCAGGGTAAGTTCGATCGTGGCGAGCAACTTTATCGCGAGTCGAAGTCTCAGTTCGAGCAGGCTGGCGATAGAGCGAGGGTAGCCGTCGCCATTATCCACTTGGGTAATTTCTCGTATCTGCGAGGAGACCTTCGGGCAGCCTCAAAGCTTTACCGCCAGAGTCTGGAAATCCAGAGTTCACTTGACCACCCCAACCTTGGCGAGGTCCTAGCCAGGCTGAGTGACGTGGAGTTGCTGCTAGGCCACGCACCTGACGCACGCCAGTATGCACAACGCGCGGTCGAAGCGTACCGCCCAATCCAAGGCGACTATGAACAGCTCACAAAAGCCATGACTAATCTGGGGGAAGCGCTGGAAGCGGAAGGGGACCTGCAAGGAGCACGGCAGCAGTTTCAAGCTGCGCTCGAAATTCAGCAGAAAATTGGGAACGTGATCCTCGTTGCGGAAAGCGAGGAGGAACTGGCCGACGTCGCGATGGAAGAGGGCCGCGCTGACCAAGCCGAGCCTCTGTTGCGCACCGCGATTGCTGAGTTTGAAAAAGACCAGGGAGATCCTGACCTGGTTAGCGCCTATGCCGAACTCGGCCGAGCCTTGCTGATGGAGGGCAAAATCGAAGAGTCCGACCAAGCAGTCCAACATGCCGAAAAACTGGGACGCACCTTTACCGATCTATCTTTAAAGCTGGCGATCGCCACTTACCGTGCGCGAATTCAATTAGCGAAAGCTACCCAAAGCAAAGACACTGCAGAACTCGTCAAAGTACATCGTGAACTGAACACGATCATTGCCGCGGCAAGCAAGTCCGGATACTACGGCGCCGAGTGCGAAGCGCGCCTCGTCCTTGGCGAGTTGGAAATGCATCTCAAACCGTTTCAGGGACGCGCCGACCTCGCCGCTCTAGCCTCGGAAGCCCGCAGCCGCGGCTTGGAAGCCGTCGCACGCCGGGCAGAGCAAGCTACCCACATCCAAAACGGTGCCACCACGAGCGATGGTCGACCACAAATGTAAGTGAGATACCGATCGCACCAAGAATCCAGGCAGGCGGTCAACCAATCTTCACCAGCCCACCTCTGAGATTGGGATGCGGCCCCAAGCGGCCGGTGTAAGTTCCGGAACGTGCTGAATCGATTCTTGGTTGCGCGGGGGTTGCGGATTTTGCAAGTCTTTGCCGGAATTTGCCGAGCTATCTGGCTGAAACTCTTTAGAATCACCGCTAGGTGGGCAACTCCGCCAGTTCCTCCAAGAAAGTCGGCACAAGCCGCGAGCGGCGGTCGCCCAGACGGCGGAGGGTAGTACCTCCACGTTTGGACGAAGGCTGGAGGGGTATCCCCCCTACCTAGGTAGGGTCTAGAGGAACCGATGACGAAGAAGTGCGAATTCAAGAAGAAGAATGGCGAGCGGTGCGGCGCCGACGCGCAAACCGGCCAAGGTCTCTGTGTCTTCCACGACCCAGACAAAGCCTCTGAGGGTTCCAGGGCCCGGAGAGCCGGAGGCCTTACCCGAAGCCGCC
>Ga0326727_10003929_pt1 | contig 46086 bp, 27 predicted proteins | sample MB2enrmetagenome_FD_207643 | JGI IMG/M metagenome (GOLD analysis project Ga0326727, IMG submission 207643) | Lab enriched peat soil microbial communities from McLean, Ithaca, NY, United States - MB29MY | ecosystem: Environmental > Terrestrial > Soil > Wetlands > Peat | place: USA: New York... | reverse complement strand
GCCACCACCCGCAAGTTCCAGAAACGCTTCCTCCACCGCAAGGGCGGTCCTGCTCGCTTACAGGCGCTCATCTTCTCCAAATCCCCCGATGCCTGGCGCCTACCAAAATGAAAAGGTGCGTCCTAGCAATGGTTTGGAGACGGCACAATTGCCTTGCCGGAGTGGTCCGGCTGGTGTATGAATGAACGCAACGGTAGTCATTTCAACTGAGGCAAAAGAGATTATGAGGAAACGACTCGTATTGAAATTGGCCGTAATGGTCGCCGCGCTAGGCGCGGTGACGCTGCTGCAAGGTTGCGAGTGGGACGAACACGGTGTGGTAATCGGCGGCGCGTGGATGCCGGTTGGCCTTTACCCGCTCCCCGCGCTAGTGGTCGGGACCGGGACCGGGGCCGGCGTCGGCACAGCGGGCACGGGTGGCCAAAGCGCGACCGGAGCGACGGCCGGGGCCGTTGCGTCGGCTGCCGGGGGAGGAGGCGGCCAAGTGTCTGCAGGAGGGGTAGTGCAGTAGCAAGCCTCCGGCGGCGGCCCCGCCCGCCTTCGAGTTCATTTTCACGGTGACGCCCGTAGGGAGGGCGCTGGAGAAGCCCTGCAAAGTGGTAGCACACAGGATGAGCGAGCGTGTAACTATCATGGAACCATTTTGGAGCTATTAGGGAGTTATTATGGATCTATCTTGGATCTATTAAGGAGCTATCAGGGAGCTATTATGGTACTATCAGGGAACTATCTTGGAACTATCTGGGAACTCGCGCACTGCTTGCGTGTTGCCAGCCTGGCACTGGATCCAACGCACTGGCACGACCGGTCCTGTTTGGCCTCAGAGGGGGCGCCTTTTCCTTGAGGCCGAGGGCGCTTCCGGGGCGTGCACAGGCCGATTTCCGTTAGTTCGCCGCTCTGTGCTTCCGCGGCAGAGGCTGGACCGCACTTGACTAGGAGCAGGTTCAGAGGAAAGTGGAGGGAGTCCCCGAGACTGCGTTTGAGCAAACTTATGATAACGAAGAACTTTACTCGTCGCGCATTCATCCGCCACGGGCTTGCGCTCGCCGCTGGCGCGCCGCTGGCGTCGGTTTACGCCCGCGCGCAACTGCTGGCGGCTGAAAGCGGCGCCGGGGCGGGCCAAACCGGTCTCCGAGCCCATCGTGCCGCCGCGAGGGTCGCTCTGGTGTCGTGCCGGTCTTACGGGCCGGGAGTCGGACCGGCGTTGGAGAAGTGTTTTGATCTGCTTGGCGGGATTGGATCGCTCGTCAAGGACAAGACTGTGACGGTGAAATTGAATCTGACGGGTAGTGACTTGAAACCGCTTCTGGGCCTGCCAGTCGGCGAAACCTACATGACACACTACACGACGGCATTTGCGCTGGGTTCGCTGTTGTTTGCCGCCGGCGCCCGGCGCGTGCGATTTGTCGAGTCCACGCAGCGGCGCGAGGAGTTGGAGACCACGCTGGCGGAGGCGAGGTGGGATGTGCGGGCGCTGATGGCGCTGGGGAAGGTGGAGTTCGAGAACACGCGCAACCTGGGGCATGGCAAGAGATATTCGCATTTCCGAGTGCCCGGGGGCGGATTCATGTTTTCGGCGTTTGAGTTCAACCATGCTTATGAGGAGACCGACGTGCTGGTTTCGCTGGCCAAGCTGAAGAACCATGCGACGGCCGGGGTGACGCTGTCGTTGAAGAACCTGTTCGGCCTGCCGCCGAACACGCTGTACGGCGGCGAAGCGGGCAAGGAAACGGCGATGGCTCACCGGGCCCCCCTCCATGACCCGAAGGGATTTGAAGGCCTGAAACTGCCCGGACTAAAGGAGGGCACTATGTCGTCCGAGCCGGGGTGGCGGGTGCCGCGGATCACGGTGGATGTGTGCGCGGCGCGGCCGATTCACCTTGCTATCATTGACGGCATTACGGCCATGAGCGGGGGCGAGGGCCCGTGGTGCGGCGAGGACAAGCTTAAGGTGACCAAGCCTGGGGTGCTCATCGCGGGGCTGAACCCGGTTTCGACGGACGCCCTGGCGACTGCGGTCATGGGCTACGCGAATCCGCGGGCGCGGCGCGGCGTGAAGCCGTTCGAGGACTGCGACAACCACCTGGTGCTGGCGGAGCAGGTGGGGCTGGGCATTGCGGACCTGGCGCAGATTGAGGTGCGCGGAATGCCCATCGAAAAGGCGCGGTATCCTTACGGTTGAGGACGGCATGATGGCCGGTTCGCCGGTCCTGGACGCCGTCGCTTTGGGATTCTCGGGCGAGACGGCTTGCTAGACGGTTTCAAGGGAGCGAGCGGGGCGATGTTTCCCTCTGGGTTTCGTTCGAGGCCCATGGAGCATGCCGCGCGTGAAGTCCTTGAAGGCAGGCTGGCAGCCATTTCCCTCGCCCGCAACGACTCCAGAGTTTAGACGTTCGCCTTTGGACCCCGGACTTTGTTCCCGTCAAGATAGGTGAATTTTCTTCATAGCCCTTCACGGCGCCTGTAGAGTACCAAGCATGACCGCAATTGACTTTGCCGGTTTGGACATTTTGGTGATTGAAGATGACTTGATGCTGACTCGGCACCTAGAGGCGCAATTGAGGCGCTCCGGCGCCGAGGTCACTTGCGCCAAAACTTTGCAGGCCGCGCGGCATCTTCTGGAGTCGCTGGATTTTGATTTTGCTCTGCTGGACGTGAACCTGCCGGACGGATTGGGCACCGAACTGCTTCAGGCCAAGGTATTTCCCGCTGCCACGGCAATCATCGTCATGACCGCGCATGGCGGGGTGGCTGGCGCGGTCGAGGCGATGCGCCTGGGGGCGGCCGACTACCTCGTCAAACCGTTCGAAGCGGAGGAAGTGCCGCTGGTGATTGAGCGAGCGCGGCGAGCTCGGCAATCGGCGCGCGCGGAGGAACATCGGCGTGAGCATGAGAGCAAGAGCGATTTCTTCTTTGGCGTGGGTCTGGCCGCTCTGAAGGATCACCTGGAGAAGATCCTCGCCGCGGACCTGCGGCTCCGGGGCACGCCGCCACCGGTGTTGATTCAAGGTGAAACGGGAACAGGCAAGAGCACTATTGCCCGCTGGCTGCATCAACGCGGTCCCCGCGCTCAAAGCGAGTTAGTGGAGGTCAACTGTTCCGCGCTGCCGGAAACCCTGGCTGAGTCGGAGCTCTTCGGCCACGAGCGAGGCGCTTTCACCGACGCGCGGACAGCCCGGATGGGCCTGTTTGAAGCCGCCGGCGGCGGTACGCTCCTGCTGGACGAGATTCCCAGCCTGTCCATGCCGTTGCAAGCCAAGGTCCTCACGGCGATTGAAGATTGCAGAATCCGCCGCGTCGGTGGCAACAAGACGATCCACGTGGACGTTCGGATGATCGCGGCGGCGAATTGCGATGTCAAGGAGTTGGTGGCGAGAGGCCAATTCCGCGAGGACTTGTTTCATCGCCTAGACCTCTACCGTATCGTGATCCCGCCCTTGCGGGAGCGCGGGGAGGACATCCTCAAGCTAGCCGAACTTTTCTGCAAGCGGATTTGCCAGAAGCACCGGGTGGAGCTGAAGAGTATTTCGGCGGAAGGGCGGCGGCGGCTGCTTTCCTATTCCTGGCCGGGGAACGTGCGCGAGCTGGCCCACGAATTGGAGCGAGCCATTGTGTTTGAACCCGGGGTTGATCTGAGTTTCGCGCACTTGCCGTGTGACACCTCGGGTGGGGCCGGCCCGGTCGCGAAAGCGGACTGGCTGAACCCGGCATTCCAGTTCCCGGCGGAGGGCTTCCAACTCCAGGACGCTATCAATCGGCTTATGCACCTGGCATTGGAACAGTCGGAAGGCAACATCTCAGGCGCCGCGAGGCTCCTGGGCGTTCCGCACGATTTTATTCGTTACCGGCTGGGCAGAAAGCAACGCAAGCTGAGTGGGGATTAGAACCATTTCCAATTCGCTGCGGCGGGCAGGACCGGAGCTTGGAACTGGCTCCAAGGCTCTTCGAGGAACGGGGGCTGAAGTTATCCTAAGGATCTGCCGTAGCGATTGAATTGCAGGCACTTAGCCACGCCGACCCTAAGGTGGCATGGTCGTTGCGGGGAGGACGCAGCATTGAAAGGGCATGAGAAATGTTCTCTAGCCCAAGAACAACAAAAACGACAGAGACGAACCAATAACGTGAACAACGCCACCAGATAGTTGGCCAAGTTCGTAAACAAGCAAAGAAGAACATATTAACATGAAAGCATATTCTTGTTTGGGAGCCTCTGTGCTCTCAGCCCTCCTCCTCGGCGCCAGCCCCGGTCTGGCTCAAATTACACCCCCCACGGGGCCAATCGCCTGGCCGCCGCCCCCCAAAGCGGGGCCCACGGTGGAAATCGTGACGCCGAGCGATGGCTCGATGTTCCTCGCGCCGGCGAACATCCAAATTGCCGCGTTGACCGCCTATTTCACGGATACCGTTGCCACTGTTGAGTTCTTCGCCGGCACGAACAGCCTGGGCGTGGTGACGAACAGCTCGAAAGGTTTGGGCGGACCTAAGCCTACCCCGCTGCCCGAGGCTTTGTTCTGGCTGGCCTGGTCCAACGTGCCGCCGGGCGGCTACGCCCTGACGGCAACGGCCACAGACCTCGCGGGTAACGCGGTGACTTCGGCCGAAGTGGACATCTCCGTGGTGACCAATTTCCCGCCCTGTGTTGTCATCACGAAGCCCAAGAACGGCGCCGTGATCCTGGGCCCGACCGATGTCAAGATCTCCGCCGCGGCCATTGACCGGGGTGGCGGGACGGTGACCCAGGTGGAGTTTTTCGAGGGCACCACTAGCCTGGGCGTGGTGACGAATATTCCCGTCACCTACATCACCAACAAGCAGGGCGTGGTTCCAATCGAGAATACGAGTTTCAGCCTGACGTGGAGCAACGTGCCGCTGGGTAATTACGTGCTCACCGCCGTGGCCACTGACAATGATGGGGCGACAACTGCCTCTCAGCCCGTGGACATTTCGGTGGTCACGAATCTGCCTCCTCAGGTGAAGCTCATCGCCCCTTATAACGGCGCGACTTACTTCGCCCCTGCCACCGTCGGGATTTGCGCCGCGGCCAAAGACCCGGACGGAACGGTCGTCAGTGTCGAGTTCTTCGAGGGCACGAACAGCCTGGGGGTTGTAACGAACAGCACCGCCGTCACCAACCTGGCAGGCATATACGACCAGTTTTGCTTCACATGGAACGGAGTCGCCAAGGGCGCCTACACCCTGACGGCCGTGGCCACGGACAACGCCGGGGCGACGACAACCTCCGCCCCGGTCTCCATCACCGTGTTGCCGCCCCCGCCACCATCGGTGAGAATTACCAGCCCTGGCAGAGGTGAGGTCTTCATTGCGCCCGCTAATATCTGGATTTGCTCGGCGACCAGATACTTCCCTGACCGCGTCGCCAGCGTGGAGTATTTCGCCGGCACAAATAGCCTGGGAGTAGCCACCAACGGGCCGGGCTTTTGTTTCGACTGGACAAAAGTGCCGGCGGGCACCTACAGCCTGACGGCGACGGCCACAGACGTTGCCGGCACCAACATCGTGACTTCCCCGCCGGTGGGCATCACGGTTAGGACAAAATGGTGGACCGCCGAGCACGAGGCGGTTAGGGGCTCGCCATAATGCGGCCCTTTCGCCCGGCCCGCCGTGGAGGGCTCAATCCTCCACGGTTGGGCCGGGGATCAAGTCCCGGCTACGCAGTCCTACCTTCAATGACGGAAACCCGCCGCACACCAGCCCGGCGGGCTGTTTTTCCCCCAACGGCTACGACTTGTGTGACCCAGATGTGCCTTGGAAGCAATGCCAGATTCCTATGCCAGCGACCGGTCGTGATTTGGAGCAGGTTCCAAGTTTTTTGGGGCGAACTGAGTGGAGTTTTGCCGCACGAATTCCTAAGCCATTGTACCGCAACTTGTTAGCGGTGTTGAGATTTAGCTGGCACAATCCATGCGAAGTTAGTAGATTTGTGGTAGGGCATGAGCAATGTGCTTTTGCCCGAGACAGTGTGAGGCCTTCAGAGATTGATATGAAGAAGCTGATTGCAGTTCTGGCCGCTATGGTTGTGGCAGGCGCGGTCAGTCAGGCGCTCGGCCAAGATTGGCACGGCGGCACCAACTGGTGGCATACCAATTGGACGAATCCGCCACCGCCAAACTGGACCAACTTCCCTGCACATTCTCCACCAGTGACGTGGACAAATACCGTGCCGACCGCGGCTTTGACGAACCGGCACGGGCGCACTATACCGCCTGTGTCTCCGAGCGTGCCTTCGCATGTGAACTCTCCACAGACGCCGGCCGATGTACAGACGACCATCCAGCAGTTTCAGCAGAGCCGTCAAGCGCTGATGAACCAGTTGGAGTCGGCGACCGAGGAGCAGCGCCAGGCGATTCTTGGGCAATTGGAACAACTGCGGGAGCAGATGCGCGACCAACTCGCTACTTTGCGTCAACAAGCGCAGGATCAAGCCCAGCAGATGCAAGACCGGTTCGGCAACAACCGCGGCACTCTGCTCAACCAAGGCGCTCCCCCTGCTTCGGGCGGCGGCCCGGGCGGGGGTGGCCGGCCTCGGCAGTAGAGACTTCTCGGGGAGTGGTTCGTCCTGACCGGGCGCGACCGAAACCAATATTGTGCGGGGGTGCCAGTGCTTTACTGAAGAACGGCAGGACAACGATTGAGAAGCTGGCGAGCCAGACGGGCAGGCCTCGTGGCGGCAGGTTGGGTGATGGCCGCGCTCGGCGCTTCCGGTGCGGAAGCTCCCGCTTCGCTATCGCTGGATAATTTCAAGATCCCACTCTGGTACGAGGATTTCAACGTCCGGGGCGGCTTTGGGTACAAGGATAACGTGTTGCTCAGCAGCGTGAATCCCCAAGGCAGCGCTTTCGCGACCGAAGGCGGGGACGTTCTGTTTTACCGTTTGCCGTCCGGCGGATTGCAGTTCAGCGGTTTCGCCTCGTTCGACAATGTGGATTACATCCAGAAGTCCACCGGTGTGAGTGACGAGCAAACTGCCATCGCGATGGCGCAAGCATCCAAGGACTTGGGCGAAGGTTGGAGAATGGGCCTGGGCGCCAATTACACGCTCCAGCATCAGGTGTTCGACGTGAGCGTGACCGAGACCAACCAGTACACCAACACTGAGGTGCTGGGAAACAGCGTGGCTGGCCGCTGGTTTGTCCGCAAGGACATCAAGCCGTACTGGGTGGATGCCGAGCTGAGCTTGATGCGAGAATGGCTCGCCGCGCCCCTGGACAGCTTCCTGCAAACTGGTCCACGGCTGACGATCGGTCGTTCTCTGGATCACGGCTCCGATCTCACTCTGAATTACCAATGGCTTTGGCTGGGATTCGACACGCGGGAGCAAGTCACCGCGGCAGGCGTTGCCGAGCCGGGCACTTCGCTGCGGTTTCAGAGCCAGCTCGCCGAACTGGTCTGGCACCAGGTGCTGGATGAGAAGAGCCACTGGCACTCGATGACTCGTTTGGGCCTGGGCCTTAACCAGGATAACGGCTCCGGCTATTACGATTTTTGGCAATATCGCCTGGCGGAGCAGCTCAAGTACAAGGCAAAGAACTGGGAATTCAGCGCCGTGGGCCGTGTTGATTATTATGATTTCACCGTGCAGACCGTCAGTGCCACGGACCCTGCGTTGCGCCAAAAGACTGTCTTCAGCGCCAGCCTCCGCGTGGACAAGCAGCTCGGCAAGTCCTGGAAGGTCTTCGCCACCTACGCCTATGACCGCTCCCTGTCCAACCTGACTACGGACCGCTATCAGGTGGACACCACCAGCGTGGGTGTTGAATATCGCTTTTGACCGTGCTAAGCATAGAGAAGCAGTTTAGCGCTTTCGTTGCGCCCTAGAAAACTTGTGAAGCGAACATCGCCAGCATGGCAGACTTGATCCACCGGCTCAGGGGCACCAAACTCGTTGCGGTTTGCGTCGCCGCCTTGGCCTTGGCCATTCTGGGCGCGAGTATCTTTCTGGGCACCGACCGCTTGCGACGGAATGTCCGGGCGCAAATGGTCAATCGTGACGGCGAGATCCTCTACGCGGTGGCGCTGGCCCGGCAGTTTACCAGTGGCGCCCAGACTAACCTTAGCACCCGCCTGCAAAGCCCGATTGATCAATTGGCGCTGGCGCTGGACATTTCGCAACTCAAGGAAGGCGTGCTCGCAGTAAGGCTCTTCGATGCCAATGGCCGATTCGTTACGGCGTTTCCGCAATATATCTCTGAGTCGGTCATCACGAGCGGGACGCTTGCGGAGTTGAGGAGCCTGCGCCCGCGCAGCCGGTATCTGGGGGCGGCTCACTTGACGGACTTGTTCCTTGCCGGCGCCTCCACCGGTGCGAACACCAACGTTACCCCACTGCTGGAAGTCAATATTCCCATCCACGTCCGGGGCGGGAAACGGCTGCTGGCCGCCGCCCAGCTCGTCCTGGATGCACGCAGTCTCGAAAGAGAGTTCGTCCGGCTGGACGCGAGCCTCTGGCTGCAAGCGCTGGCTGCGTTCGTTGTAGGAGGCGGGTTGCTGCTGGCGACGCTACTATGGGCTTACCGGCGATTGGAAAAGAGCCACGCGCTCTTGAGGGAACGCACCGCACGACTGCTGCGGGCCAACCACGAGCTGACGCTCGCCGCCAAGACCGGCGCCCTTGGGGCGGTGGCGGCACACCTGGTTCACGGCCTGAGCAACCCGCTGGCCAACCTGCAGGACTTTGTCGCCAGCCGCGGCGGCAGCGGATCGGACGACCATGACTGGCAGGATGCCGTCGCCGCCACCCGGCGAATGCAGAGACTTGTGCACGAGGTCGTGCGTGTGCTCGGTGAAGAAAGCGGCGCGGACCAGTATGAAATCACTCTGGCCGAGCTGGCGGACATCCTCACCGCAAAAGTCCAGCCAGCGGCGCGGGACGTCGGCGTGCGTTTGGTCGTGGAGCTGTCCGCCGAGGGCAAACTGGCGAACCGGCACGCGAACCTGGTGCTGCTGATCCTTGAGAATCTGCTCCAGAACGCGTTCCAGGTCACCCCGCCTGGGCAGCGGGTGCAACTGTCCATAGCCGCCCACGGTGAGGAGGTCAGATTCGAGGTGGCCGATGCAGGCCCCGGCTTTCCGCCGCATTTGCTGAAGGACCTCTTCGCGGTTTGCCGCTCGACCAAAGGCGGCAGTGGGTTGGGGCTGGCCATCAGCCGGCAACTGGCCAGCCACCTCGGGGCGCAACTCGAACTCAAAAGCAGCACCGCTGCGGGTTGCGTCTTCGCTCTGATTTTGCCGCGCGCCTTGCTTGCCGGAGAGAAATCCGAAGTCGCCGCAGCCGTCGCCCAGGACGCGGTTGGGTCCGCTCAACAACAAACCCGCCCGACGGCAAGCAAGGCTGGGAGCACCCAAGGCATTTAGCCGAACCCGGGCACTTGAATTGGCGGTTGAATTGGGTTGCCTCGAAAGCCTAAGGACAGCAATGATTCCAGTTGTATGAACATAAGGCTCGCCAAGTTGGACGGGTGCACGACTGCCCGGGTGTGGGTCGGCCTGTTCGTTCTCCTTGGTCCGCTCCCCGGATTGCACGCCATCATCCTCCCGCCCATCTGGCGCTGGTCGAACCCCACCCCGCAAGGGGCCGACGTTTACGATATGGCCTGTATTGGCGGCACTTACGTGCAAGTGGGCGAGTGCGGCCAGATTTTTACCAGTGACGACGCGCAAACATGGGTGCCCCCCGAGAGCGGGACTACACTGGCGTTGCGCGCCATCACGCTCTTCGGCGGGCGCGTCATCATCACGGGCGAGAGTGGAACGGTGCTTGCGAGCGATAATCTCACGGAGTTTTACTCTGCCGGAGTGAACACGACCAACTGGCTGGAAGGCGTGGCCGCCTCGTCGAACACTGTCGTGGCGGTGGGGGACAACGCGGCGATCTACGTGAGTACCAACGGGGTATCGTGGCAACCGGTGACGGGGCTCTCTTTCAGCGACTGGCTCTCAGGCGTAGCGTACGGCACGAACACCTTTGTCGCCGTCGGCGAAGACGGATTCATCGCCACAAGTCCAGACGGAACCATTTGGACGAAGCGCACGAGCGGCACGACCACCTACCTGAATGGAGTGGCTTGGGTCAGCAATCAGTTCGTGGCAGTGGGGGAGGGCGGAACGGCTTTCACGAGCCCGAACGGAACCAGGTGGCAGGCAGTGGCAACGGGCGCGACCAACTCTCTCTATGCTACGTGCGGCACCACCAACTCGCTCCTCGTCGCCGGCAATTATGAATTGCGCCTGCGCGAGACCGCGAGTTGGTCCAATGAGCTTTCGGGGAGCCTCTTATCTCCCGCGCCCTACTGGCCTTATTACGCCAACGTCTGGGACGGCGTTGGCTATTTCGCCGCCGGCAGTACGGGTCTCACGACCGAAAGCTATGAGACCAATGGCACCACGCAGTGGTACACGGAAACCAACTCGATCCGCATCTGGCTCTGGCAGGTGACGCGCACCCCTAACACCTACATCGCGGTGGGCGACCTCGGAACCATCCTCACCAGTCCGGACGGCATTGACTGGGACCTTGAACTGACGCCTGAGTCGGCGACGAATTCCGTGCTGCTCGGCGTCGGTGGCAGCACCAACTTTTTCCTCGCCGTGGGCAGCCAGGGAACTGTGCTCTGGGCCACGAACACCTTTCTCTGGAACGCGCTGCCATCGCCCCCGACCACCAACGACCTGCAAGGCGTTTGTTTCGACGGCAGCCGGTTCATCCTCTGTGGCGGTAACGGTACCATCCTCACCAGCGTCAATGGCACGAATTGGACCCATCGTACGACGCCCACCGAAGCCTTTCTGATGAGCGTCGAGACTTTTCCCGAGGGCAGGGTGGCCGTGGGCGAGGGCGGCGTGATTCTCACGAGCCTCAACTCGACCAATTGGGTGCTCCAGACCTCGGGCACAACCAACTGGCTCTCCCAAGTGCGCTACCTCAATGGACAGTTGCTGGCCGTGGGGGAAAACGGAACCATCCTCGTCAGCACCAACGGCACCAACTGGGCTGCGCGCGCCAGCGGCCTCACCAACTGGCTGAACGCGGCAGCCTATGTGGACGGCGTGTGGTTTATTGCCGGGAACCAGGGCACCATGCTCATCAGCACCGACACGACCAACTGGGTGAACTCCGGCACGATTACCTTGAAATCGCTGTATGGTTTGGTCATCTACCAGGGCCAACTTGTGACGGTGGGCAGCGAAGGCGTGATCATCCGCAGCCAGCTCATCCCAGCCACGACCCCCGTCAACATCAACGGCTATGCCCGGGTTTCGGGTGAAGACATCTTTCTGTTCACAGGCCAGCCCGACCAACAGTTCTATCTGAACAGCAGCACGAACTTGTCCACCTGGTCACAAGGGCCTTTGCTGGAAATCCTCGACAGCAGCGGCACCCTTCTCTACGCCTCAAGTGTAGCCACTAACGCCCCGCAACGGTTCTTCCGCACCTCCCTGGTTTACTGAAGCCATGGGGTGATCCAAACGCGTGGACTCACGAGCGGGTGCAGCCATATCCCGCACGGTCCCATTCAATCAAGAGACCAGGGGCTTCTGACGTCAAACTCGCGGAGGAGTGGGCGCGGGCCTCGGCCTATTCGACGGAGGCGCGGAGTTTGCCGAGCAGGGGCGGGGTATGAATGCTATTCAGGACAACGTCTTCGTGTCCGTGGATAGTCGCCTTGGAGAAGGCCGCTTCCAGGGCGTCGTAGTAGGCCTTCAAGGGGGCGGCGGCGGGGCCGAACCAGCGGGTGTACAAGTCGCCCAGCAACTCGTCCACGTTGGCCTTTGTGTCCCACTCGAGGGCGGCGCGGACCAGGCGGATGGGGATGCCCGGCAGGGACCAATCGGCCTTGTCCTGGTCGTGGAACCCGAGCAGGCCCCATTGTTTGAGGAGGGGGAGGTTGCGGCGGACGCGGTGCACCCTGGATGTGAGGGTGAATTTACCGGCGAGCATGGTGTAGTTGTAGTCGTAAACCCAGACCTGGTCGCAGAGCTGGCACCAGCGCCGGAGCATCCGGCCCTGGCTCTCCATCTGCCAGCAGCGGGGGTTATCGTAAGCGTGGAGGGTGCAGGCGTTGATGTTAGCGAACATGACGACGAGGTTATGCCTTTGATTGTCGTACGGCAGCTCGGGCGGGATGTCGCGGTTGGCGTAGCCGTTGGTGACGATCTTGTGGTCGGGGAACCGTATTCCACGATGGTATTAACGCACGCCCGCGGCGTGCCGGCGGATCAGACTCTCGTGCAACCGCTCCTGGAGCAAGTCCCAGTCGCAGGGGAAGCGTTCACGCCCATTCCACTTCTTGAAGCGCGAGTCGTGCGGGTCAGGCAGCGGCTCGCGGACGATCTCGCGGAACTCAGTGACCAGCCGTCGCTCCCAGTTTATCCCAACGTTGTGTGACTTCCCGGCGTTGAACACCCACGAGCCGAGGCAGCCGAGCAGGAACAAACCTGCATAAATGGATGTGAGGACGACCTCCATCGTTGAACCGGTAGGGAAGGTGGATAGTTTTGAGAGCAGAAACTGCAGATTAAACACTATCCAGAACCAGGACCAGGACTTGAGACTGGTGGCCTTCCAAACCGCGTGGGCGGACCGCCCGCAATTCAGGCTCACCCAAAGGACAAACGAACTCGCCCGCCACCGCCAGCCCAGGCCCAGCGCCCACAGCAGCAACATCATCCAGACCAGGCCATAGACCAACAGTGCCGAACCGGTCCAACTGCGCAGCGCCAGGCCGGCCAACATCATAACGATTTCGAGACCCAGCACCGTCCGAGCCACTGGCCGGAAGAGCCAGCGCAGGGCCGAGAATTGGCCCCAGACAATGTCGCTCGGATCCAGCGGGGTCGTGAGCAGGAGTTCATAGACGCCATCGCGACGGGCTTCGCCCAGGCTGCGCGCCGCGGTGTGCCGGATGGTCCACCAGAGCGACAGATTCAGCAGCATCGCGGTGAGGAAGAGATTCGGCACGCCGGGCCAGCGGTGCGGCCAGGCCGCCCAGCAGACGAGCCAACCGGCGACAATGCCTCCCACGACCAGCCAGGCCAATGTCGCAGGCTGCCGGTCTCGCGCGGCCAGCCAGACAAAGGGATTGACCTCCAGCCAGGCGGCGGCCAACCGCCGCCGACCGGCAGCGTCCCCGTGCGCCCACTCCCGCCAGCGCGCACGCCAGCCCACAGCCTCGGATTCCTCATCCCGTTCGCGCCATACTGATTTAAGCTTGGCTGCCGCAGCGCACAAGCACAGGCCGGACCACGCCAGTATGATCCCGAAATTCCTCCAGAACTCACGGAACGGAGTCGTGCCGAAGCCGTGCCACGCCAGATAAGGCCCGTAGGCCGGACTCAACCAGAGCCACGCTGAAGCCACCTTGGTCCCCGGGGAAAACTGCGATTGCGCCAGGTGAATCAAGGGGCCGACGCCGCACAGCAGGACCAGAAGCACGGTGGTCAGAATGACCGCCGTGCCATCATCGCGCGTGAGGACCGAGGCCAGCAGGGACACCCCCAGCACAAAGAGCAGGAAGTTGGGCAAGGCGCAGATCGTAGCCAGGAACAGATTGAAGGAGACCCCGCCAATCAGGAAGGGAACCGCAAGCATGGGGAAAAGCGCCAACAAATCGCTAAAGGCCACCAGCGCCGCGCTGAACAGTTTGCTCGCAAAGACTTCGGTCGCGCCCAAGCCGCTGAGGAATAACAGCCCGAGTGTTTGCTGGCGTCGTTCCTCAGCGAAGACGCCCGCCGTGAGCTGCGGGGTCCGGAGCACGAGGTACCCGGCGGCGAGGCACAAGAACTGGTGCAGGGTATGGCCCGCCATCCGGGCGCCGGCACCCCCGTTAGTAGCCAACAACAGGAACAGCAGCGTGCCCCCGGCTGCGAGCGCGGCCACGCGGAGCCGGCTCCGCACCGGCCGCTTCTTGCGGAGCGCAACCCGGAGCTCCCGTTCGATGATGGGCAGTAAGGCCATGCAACAGTGGGATCAAACTCCTATTACGACCGGAAATCAAACTATCAACCTGGGTCCTCCCAATCGCCCGCGGCGGGATCCTGCATAGTTGACGGCTCTCGTGCTTGGGGTTAAAAACATGACATCAACTTGCGAGCGTGCGCACGCTGCAACAACACCGGCGCGAGTGCCGGAGGAGAGCCAGATGCAAACTGTTCTGCCCGCCGAATTCAAACGTGGGATGCTGCTGTTGCTGGATAACATGCCGCATTACCTGGAGGACTTTCACACCTCCGGCACCGCCCAAACCCGGCACAAGCTGCACGTGCGCCTGCGCAATCTTAAGACCGGCCGCGTCTTTGATCGCACCTTTGCCGAGAACGAGCGGGTGCCCGTCGGCGAACTGGAGCACCGCCTGGTGCAATTCAGTTACAAACAGGGCGATACCTACGCGTTCGTGGACACGAAGACTTTCGAGGAGATGACCCTTCCAGCCGAGCTGGCGGGCGACCGACGCTGGTTTATCAAGGAGAACGAGGAGTATAGGGCCCTGTTTCTCGAAGGGAACCTCATAGACATCGTCCTGCCGCCCCAAGTGGTCTTACAGGTGGTGGATACCGCGCCCCCGATCCGTGGCGGCGTTGACACTGCCTGGAAGACGGCCAAGCTTGAGACCGGCCTGGAGATCATGGTGCCACTGTTCATCGCCAAGGGCGAAATGATCCGCGTGGACACCCAGGAACGGAAATACGCCGGCAAGAGCAATTGATAGTGGCGCTTCAGGTAAGGACGCGTTCCACCGCGTCCCTGATCTCTTTGGCTGGAAGTGGGACTCGGTGGAACGCGTCCCTGCCAGCAAAGGACATTCAGGCGGGATGGGCTTGAGCAATTACAGTTGATCAGGGCAACTCCCCCGCTCGATCCAGCCGCAGAATTTCTGCCGTGTAACCCTGTCGAAACGTGGGATACTTGAACTGGTAGCCCAATTCCATTTTGAGCCGGCGATTGGAGACCTTCTTGTTCGTGACTCCGCGTTTGCGCACGGCCTCCGCGTCCTCGGGCACCGAGGGCGGCAACTCCTTGCCTAGCGGGCCTGATAACCACTGGAAGAAACTGAGTTGGGTGACCGGCTCGTCATCCACCGCGTTATAGACCTCACCGGGCCGGCCGCTCTTCAGCGCCGCGATGATCGCCCTCACCACGTCGTCGCGATGAATCATGTTGAGGATGCGCGCCCCGTTCCCTTCGATTCGGGCCTCGTTCTTCAGATACTGCTTGAACCAGTAACCGCGGTCCGGACCGTAAATGCCCGCCAGGCGCAGGATTACCGCCGGAAATGTCGTGAGCCTTGGGTTACCGGAAAGCTGCCGAGGATTCCCCCTCTCCCCTTCCGAAGGGGAGAGGGCCGGGGTGAGGGGTCCGTCTTTGCCTGGGGTTTCAGGGGCGCAAGGTGTGTTAACAGTTCGAGGCATTCCCTCCCGCGCCGCAGCAAGCAGCACCCGTTCCGTCTCCACCAGAATCTGCGCCGTCTCCGCCGCCGGTTCCGTGGAACTGTTCTCCTTGACCAGCGAGCCGTCGTCCTGTCCATAAACGCTGGTGCTGCTGGTATAGACAAACTTCTTCGGCGGCGCGGCCCCCAGCCACTCGACCAGGTTCCGCATCCCTTGCAAATAGACCTCCCGATACTCCTCCGCGCCCCCGCCGGATGCGGACACGCAATTGACCACCCAATCATACCCCCCGGGTAACTGGGCCAACTGTTCCGCCTTGGTGATGTCCGCCGTGAACGGCTTGATGCCCACCGCTTTTAACTCCGCCTCGGCTCCCGTGCTGCGGCGCAGGCCAAAGACCTCGTGGCCCTGCTTAACCAATTCCGCCCCCAACGGCAGCCCCACGTAACCGCAGCCAATAATCAACACGCGCATGAGAGAACAATAGGCGCCAGCCGTAAAAAACGGAAGCGGCAGCCGCGGCTTTCGTTGGCCACAGGGGAGAAGCCGCAAGAGCACCCGCAGTTTTGTTGCTGACGTAAGGCAGGCGTCCCGCCTGTCCCGCTTGATTGGAACCGCCGCCAGGCCATTGTGCCTGCCTGGCGCCTCCCAAGCCCCTGCCTAGCGCCTGCCTAGTTGGAAGCAAGTTGCAAGCATGTTGCAAGCTTGTTGCAAGCTTATTGGAAGCCTCCTCCTTTGGTCTCTGGCCTGACCCCCACCGTGCCGCAACGCTGGCCACCCGCTCCATCCCGCCGCGCAGCCGCCTGGGCACTGGAAGTCCCGAGACCAGTTTTATAGACTGCAAGAACGTTGCCAAGGTTACATAGATTCGACGACCAACATGATATGGTTGCCGCGTCGCCGGGCAACCTGCCAGCCAATACCTTTTTACGAACCAGCTCCGGCCTTGCGCCACTCGGCCAACTGAGCGCGCACCTTCGCGGCCCAAGGATCTCCGATGGCTTCGTAAAGCCGCAGTGCCGCTTCCGCCCGAGCGATGGCCTGAGCCCGGTCGCCGCGCTTCCAAAACTCGCCGGCGGAGTTCCATAGGGCGGTGCCTTCCCCGCGCCTGTCGCCGATCTCGCGGTAAATGACTAACGCCTGCTCGAAAAGCTCAATGGTCTTGCGCGCGTCGCCCAAAGCGGTGTAGGCAAGGCCGAGATTGCCGAGGGCGTTGCCTTCCCCGCGCCGGTTGCCAATCTCGCGGGCGATGACCAAAGCTCGCTCGAAGAACTCAATGGCCTTGCGCGCGTCGCCCAAGTTCTTGTAGGCAATGCCCAGGTTGCCAAGGGCGGTGCCTTCCCCGTGCCGGTCGCCAATTTCGCGGTCAATGGCCAACGCCTGCTCATAGAACTCAATGGCCTTGCGCGCGTCGCCTAAATCGGTGTAGGCATTGCCGAGACTGCCGAGGGCGGCACCTTCCCCGCGCCGGTCGTCAATCTCGCGGGCAATGATCAACGCTCGCTCGTAGAACTCAATGGCCTTGCGCACGTCACCTAAATCGGCGTAGGCAAGGCCGAGATTGCCAAGGGCCGCACCTTCCCCGCGCCGGTTACTAATCTCACGGGCTATCCTAAGAGCTTCTTGGGCGTGGTTCATTGACTCACGGGCCCGGCCCACGCCCTGACACACCCAAGCAAGCTCCAGGAGAGTGGAGAGCACGCTGGTGGCGGGGGCGCCGGCGCGTTGCTTGAGTTCAAGTGCTTCAGTGAAGGCTTTCTCGGCTGAGCGCCAGTCATCTCGACCCGCAAAACCTTCCCCGGCCCGGTGGAGCAGGCGGGCGAGAGCAAGGTCCTTGCCCGGCAGCCCGCGCAGTTTCTCCGCTTCCCGCAGGGCAAACAGCGGGTCCCCGCCGCTGGGCTCCTCGGCGAATTCGGATCGCCCAGCCTCAGGGACCTGCCGCTCGGCGGTGGGCCGAGGTGCTGGCTCGATGCGGACGACGAGGGTGCGTACGGACCAGAGGTCTGGGGCGGTTTCGCGCATGACTTCTTGGAGCCAGGGGGCGCCCACGAAGACGAGTGAGAGGTTGAATTGCCGCCGGATAGGATTGCGATGGGAGTTGAGCCGCGCAAGGGCCTCCCGCCATGCTTCACGCCACTCGGGGTAAGACTTGCCGTAGTCTGGTTCCACTGCTGACATCCAGAGGCAACCGGTACTGGGAGGCGGGCGGGTAGTAAGGAGGATGTCCTTGAGTTGGCGGAGGTCATCCGGAGTTGGCAGTTCAATGGGAACCAGTTGTTTGCCTTCGCGTTGAAGGTGCCGTTCCAACTCGCCTCGGCACAGGGCAGCCCCATCGGCCTCCAGCACCAGCAGCACGATAAGGGAAAAGCCTTCCGAGACGTCGAAGAGGGTCAGGAGCCTCTGCCACTCAGGCTGGTTCGGCAAGTCGTAGCGCCGAGCCAAATCCTCCCAGCTTAGCTGGGCGTCGCTGCTCATGCTTTGGCGGGCGGAGTCTTGGCAGTTTCTCGCTTCACGATAGCCGCCACTTCCTCGCGAATGAGCGGATGAATGTCATACCATTCTTTGCCATTGGCGAAGTAAAGCACGAAATGCGTGTCCAGAAACCGGGTCAGGCGGTTGACATGCTCCTGTCCGGTGCTCGGGAGCGCGGCCTCACGCACGCGGTCAATCTGGTCTAGCCACTTCGCGTCGTCGATGGCGATGGGCAGGTAATTACTACGCACGGCGACAATGGCGCTTTGGATGACCTCTTCTGTGACCGGTAGAGTCTGGACGCGCAGGACAGCCTCGCGCAGCAGGAGGAGCAGGTCGCGGAAGTGCCCGCCGCACACCGCGATCAACCGATCCGCGAGAGGATGCTTGGGGCCAGGACTGCCAAAGAACCGTTGGAAATCCGCGTCCCCAAAACGGCGATGCACCAATGACCGCAGAGCGGTCCACCCGGCCGGATACTCGGTACGCTTTGGGTCATTCTTCCACTGGCGGACGCTGGGGAGGATTTGGATGCGAGCGAGGCCCGGCAGAACGAATTTCAGCCACGGCGGCACGGTATAGACCACGTGCACGTAAGGAATCTCCATTAGCTTCAGGTGCTGGGAGAATAGACGCTCGACGCTGTGAATGACAGACCCCTCGTTCGACAGGCTGCCCCGAATCTGCTCCATCTGATCGAAAAGAAAGACGACGCCCGGAAACTTGGCTCCCCCCTTGGCCTGGATGGCCTTGACCCCGTCCTCAAAAAAGCGGTCCACATCGCGTTTGAGTTCGCCAATGCGGTTAGCCAGCTTCTTCTGGAGCATCTGCCGGAAGGTGGGCGTGGTCTTGAGCTTGAGCTTCAGATCAACGCCGGCCTTCAGCCCTACCTCATCCAACTCCACTTTAGTGGTGGTCAGGTATTTCGTCAGGCGTGTCCAGTAGGCGTCTTTGCCAATCTCCCCCAAGCCTTGTGCTTCCAAGGCGTCGCTGAAGGTGCCTGCGAGGACAATCAGCAAGTTCGAGATGTCAATCTCCTGGGCGGGGCTCAGGTATTCGAGGGCGTCGCCGTAAAGCACGACGTAGCCTTGGTCTTCGAGGCTCTTCTTGAGACGGAACAGCTCCGTCGTTTTCCCGGACCCTCGAAAGCCCGAGAACATCTGGAGGCTTTCGGTGGCGGTAAGCTCAATGAGCACCCGCATCAGCGCCACAGGATCTTCAACCCCGGCCTGTTCGTAGATGGGCTGGTATAGCTTGTCGCCAGGTTCCAGGGGCTTGTCGGCAAGGCGCTGAAAGAGGCTCTTCTGGAACTGCCGCTCGTCAGGTGTAAGGGCCATAGTATTCTTCTTTGTGGTTAGCTTAGCAGAAGGCTTCTGCGGGGCAACCCAGAACCAGCCAACACCCACGAGTAAGAGTTACCCGGGCCAACCCACCCTGCTCTGCGCTACGAGCCGGCTCCGGCCTTGCGCCACTTGGCCAACGCAGCGCGCACTTTCGTGGCATTGGGGTCTTCGATGGCCTCGAAAATCCGCAACGCCGCCTCCGCCCGAGCGATGGCCTGTGCCCGATCACCCAGCTTCTCCAACGCCACTGCGGAATCCCACGTGGCGTTGCCTTCCCCCCGCCGGTCGCCAATCTCGCGGACAATGACCAATTGTTGCTCGTAGAACTCAATGGCCTTGCGCGCCTCGCCTAGACCGGCATAGGCATTGCCAAGATTGCCGAGGTCGTCGCCTTCCCCGTGCCGGTCGCCAATCTCGCGGTCAATGACCAACGCCTGCTCATGGAACTCAATGGCCTTGCGCGCCTCGCCCAAATCCGCATAGGCGGTACCGAGATTGCCGAGGTCGGCGCCTTCCCCGCGCCGGTCGCCAATCTCGCGATCAATGACCAATGCTTGCTCGTACAACTCAATGGCCTTGCGCGGGTCGCCCAAATCGGCGTAGGCAAGGCCGAGATTGCCAAGGGCAACATCTTCCCCGAGCCGGTCGCCAATCTCGCGGGAAATAGCCAGCGCCTGCTCGTGGAGCCCAATGGCCTTGCGCGCGTCGCCCAAGCTCTTGTAGGTAACGCCGAGATTGCCGAGGACCATGCCTTCCCCGCGCCGGTCTCCCATCTCGCGGGCAATGACCAATCGCTGCTCATAGAATTCAATGGCCTTGCGCGCATCGCTCAAGGCGACGTAGGCCAAGCCGAGATTGCCGAGGGCCTTGCCTTCCCCGCGCCGGTCGCCAATCTCGCGGGAAATAGCCAGCCCCTGCTCGTAGAGCCCAATGGCCTTGCGCGCGTCGCCCAAGTGCTTGTAGGCAACGCCGAGATTGCCGAGGGCCTTGCCTTCCCCCTCGCGGTCTCCGGCAAGCCGGGCGGCTTTGGCTTGCGCTTCCAGCCAACGGATGCGCTGGCGCGGGTGGAAACGCAGATCGCTGATGTAAGTCACCGCAGCCACCAAGGAGACCAACAGCGGGGTGGATTCCTTGTCACGTCGCGATTCGAGCCAGTCGAACGCCGCCCCCAGATGCCCCTGCTCGCGGTCGAACAGCACCAGACCCGCCAGGACGTTTTCCCCACCCCTCCTGTAAAGTCCGTCTGCTCGCCTCCCGATGCGGATGAAATGCTCCGCGTGCCTTCGTTTTGCCGCGTCCAGTTCTTCCGCCTTGGCTTGGTTGCGCGCGAACTCACGTAGCAGATCGTGCAGCTCGAAACGGTGCGTTTCCTCGTTCCAATCCAGCAAGCTCAGCCGCAGCAACAGGTCGAGGGCGTCCCTGGCCGCGGATTCCTCGACCGCCCATACCGCAGTCACGGCCGGACGGTCGAAGCTCTCGGGGAAGACAGCGAGTTGAGTAAACCGTTGTTGTTGCTCGGGCGGGAGTTGTTGGAAGCTCAGGGTGAACGAGGCTTCCAGGCCCAAGTCCTCCGCCGTAAGTTCCCGGGCCTTGTCGAGCAACCCGAGCCGTTGGCGAGAGTCGCGCAACTGCTGGACATAGTCGGCGGCAGCAATGTGCTCATTGACGGCCAGGAAACTGGCCGCGAGCCGCAAGGCCAGCGGCAAACGCCCGCAGGTTTCGGCCAGCGCATTCGCCTCGGGGCCGATGCGCGCCGCGATCTTCAGCAGCAGCGCCCCCGCTTCCGGCGGCTCCATGACGCCCAGATTCACGGCATCCAGGCCGGGGAGGGCAAAATGCTGCCGGGAGGTAACAAGCACCAGGCAGCCTGGTGGCGGCGGCAGGAGCGGTCCGATCTGGCGAGCGTCTTTGGCGTTGTCGAGCAGCAGCAGGGCACGCTTGCCGTTGAGCGTCTGGCGTAGCAGCGCTGCCAACTCCTCCGCGCGCCCCGGCAGTTGCGCGGTGGGATGAAAGACGCGCAGAATGGCGCTGAGCACATCGGCGGGGCTGAGCGGCTGGGGACTCACGCCCTTGAGATCGAGTTCAATCTGGGCATCCGGGTAATCGACCTTCAACTCCTCTGCGAGCCGCCGGGCGAGTGCGGTCTTCCCGGCCCCGCCCATGCCGCGTACGCCGGTGATGGCCACACCGCCTTGCTTCACTTTGTTGCGCAATTCGTCAAGCTTCATCTCACGGCCAGTGAAGTCCGAGACCGGTGGTGTAAGCTGGTGGAGTGAGTTGAACGGCGAAGTGAAGGCAACGTCAGTGTGGCGCGGCCAGCAAATGGGCGCGATCCTATCAAATAGCTTCTTCCGCCGGTAAAGCTCATGCCAGATGTCTTCCCAGGCCCAAACTACGACCGTGAACAGCGCAGCCTTCTTATGTTGCTCCGTCAGTTGGTTGGCTCGCTTCTGCACCGCGGTGTCTCGCGAAGCAGTGGTGGCGAGGATGAACTTGGCGAGTTTTGGCTTGAAGCGCCGGGCCGCTCTGGCTTCCGCCGCCAACTCGTCGGGGGTGACCTTGGCCCACAAGCGTCCGTCCTTCTGCTTGCATTGCACTCCTACAACCGAGTCGTTCTCATGGCCGAAGATGTCCACCCCATCCTGACGTTGGCCGCGCCGGCCATTCTTCTGCGCGTTCGAGTCCTGCCAGATGTCCTTCCACAGGTCGAGGCAGAGGGACTCGAAGGCAGTCGCGTCGTTCGGCGGCTCCCATCGTTCAATGTCGGAACTCATCGGTGCGTTTATGGCGGGGATGACGGCGGGCGTTTGCCTCTGCAATTCAGCGTGCGCGGGCCGTGGCCTTGCCCATAAACTGGAGAGAGCATTCACAGAAGCCCCCATCGCTTCAAGGAGATTATCGAGGCAAACCAGGCCGTTCCCATCGCCGGTCCCGGCTTGCCTCGGCCTCCCGACGGGGTATGGTGCTCTACAGACCGGAGAAGACTTGAAAGTGTTCACGAAACGGCGGGTCGTTTGGGGACTCGGCATCGGTTTGCCCGTGCTGGCACTCTTACCCGTCGCAGCCATGTGGTTCAACTTGTTCCATGCCCACGAGCATTGTATTAAGGGAACCGGACTCGAGCTTCGTACTTATGCTTTGGACCACGGTGGCAAGTTTCCCTTCCATACTAACGGTTTTGGGGATGCGATCGTGGTCCTCCTCAGGGATGGGCATCCGTTTCCTCACGAGTTCACCGCGCCCGGTGATGACGGCCGTTTGCTGAAGGAGTGCATGAAAACGGGCGCCCACATGCCTGAGGAGCGTTGCACCCGCGCCTATGTGCAGGGCCTCAGCGACACCAACAATCCTCGGATCGCGCTGGTCTTCGACCGCTACCCCACGCGCGGCGGCGATCACTTTCGCCGGCCGTGGGGCCCGCTCTTGCGTGAGGTCGCTATGCTGGACGGGAGCATGGAGGTTGTTCGGGAGGAAAAGTGGCCGGAGTTCCGGCGCAAGCAGATCCAACTGCTGGTTGCGGAAGGCATCAGCCTGGGAGCAGCAGAGAAGCTCTACGCTCCCTTCAAATGACCTTTTGTTCCGCGCGTGTTGGGTGGCTAAGTTCTCATCAACGGCCGTCACCGCACCGATCCGCGGTGTCAGGGCACCACCGCATCAGAAGAAGTTCATCCTGCGCTTACCTCGTTAATGTCCGTGAGTTACTTCCGTTAGGGAATCCGGTAGTCTGGCGTTCAGCATGAAACGACGCCGCTTCCTCAAACAGGTCGCCCTGGCCGCAACGACTATCACGGCCCCGCTGCCTCCACACCTCCTTGTTGCCGCCGAACAGTCACGCGCCGCGGGTGGCAAGCCAGGGCTGGCCCTGGACACCGCGCTGCGCAAAGACTGGCTCGACCGGTGGGAGAGGAACATCCTTGGCGACGCGCGCAACCGCTATTGCGACAAGGAAACGGGTGAGGAACTGGGCTGGCTGGTCAGCCCCTTCCTGAACGGGTTCTATTACGGATACCTGGCGACGCATGATCCCAAGTGGGTCGAAGCACTGGTTGATTGGACGGACTCCTGTCTTAAGCGTAGCGTGAAGGAGCCGGACGGCTTCCCCGGCTGGCCGAAGGGCGACGGAGGCGGAGACGAGTCCAAGGAGTATGATGCCGACAGTCTGCTAGGCGAGGCGATGTTGCTGCGACCGGTAGTGTTGATGGCCGGAGAAGTCCGCCGAACACCGGCCCTCGCCGCCAGGTGGAACGACAAAGCGCAGAGCTATCTGAAGCTCGCCGAGGAGATATTCCAGAAATGGGACTCCCGCGATTGCTGGCGCGAGGTCAAAGACGGCGGCTTATGGATCGTGCCGGCCTTTGGGATTGACCGGCAGACGGGCAAGTGGTCTGCAGGATATGCCGAGAGGAAGACCGCCGGCTTTTCCAACCCCGACAATAAGGAGAGCCACATGGCCCGCTGGATGCTGGCCATGTACGACGTGACGAAGAAACCCGTCTATCGCCAGCGCGCCCTGCAGTGGTTCCAGCTCATGAAATCACGCATGAGGTCCCGGCAGGACGGGAAATATTATGTCTGGAATTACTGGGACCCCGCCGGCCCGTGGGATTACAAGGCCGATAGCTCGCCGAAGCATTGGGTCGGCGTGCATCCCAACGGCGGCTATTACGGCATAGACGTTGAAGGCATCGTCGCCGCGTTCGAGCACGGCCTGGTCTTCACGCGCGCGGACGTTGACCGGCTCATCGCGACCAACCGCGACTTCATGTGGAACCAGCAGGTGGCAGGGGCGAAGTTCCAACGGATTGACGGCGGGGAGCCCGATCCGCGCTGGAAGAACTCACCCGGCGTTCTGTGGACTGCCCTGGTGCCATACGATGCGAAACTGAGGGAAATCTTCCTCGCAAACCATAACCCCACCAATTGGGGCGGGCTTGCCGCCACGCCCTGGTTTGTGTCGCTTTCCAAGTCGTGAGGGCCGCCCTTCTTTGGTGTTTCCCGCCCTGCGCTCTAGCGACAGCGCGATGGCCGTGAAGCCGATCCGCTCTTGCCGCGTCTAAGAAGTTGGTGAACTGGAAGCGCTCATTCACGTTGATTGAACTCCTGGTAGTGATTGCCATTATCGCCATTTTGGCCGCGCTGCTGCTGCCCGCGCTTGCCGCGGCCAAGCTCCGGGCGCAAGACGCACGGTGTATCTCCCAACTCCACCAATGCAGTGTGGCCATGAACCTGTACCTGCCCGATTACGATGAGAAGTTCTTTTGGGCTTCAACCAACGTGGACACCGAGGGGATGGAATGGTTCGTTTGGGCGGGGCGGACCAATGGCAACCTCTATACCGGCCAGGGCGGCATCTTCAATCGGATTGACCGGCCCCTCAACCACTACGGACTGACGCCAGCGGTCGTGACTTGTCCGCGGGATCAAGGCCGGGCCGACACGCAGCCCCATACCCTTTTCGAATGGGTCGGGAACTCTTACATGTTCAACGCCATCGGTTATCCCAGCGGGGCCGGGGGACTGGATGGCCAGAAAGCCACTGGCGTTCGATTCCCGTCCAGGTTTGCTCTTTTCGCTGACAACGTGGTGGTTTTCCCGAGTAATCCCACCGGGTGGCACCGAACGAGGCCGGCCGGGTACGTGATGCTTGTGGACGGCCATACGGAGTTTCACACGGCGCTGACCGCGACGAATTTGCTCTGGTAACCCCAACATCCGCACCGCGGCTTCCTGCTTCTCGGCTATTGGCTCCCCGCGGCCCTGTCACGCCACCTCAACCCTCAACCGATGAATAACAGAACATGGCCGATTACTTCGCCAACCTCAGCCGCGTCCTCAGCCGCCCAAAGGGGCATGCCCTGACGCAAACGCCGCAAATCTGAGCGTTGATGCCGAGCTTGGCCTTGAATCTCCGTGTCTGTTCGACGCATCGGCTGAAGTGGAGGGCCTCCTCCCGGGTCGCATAACGATCGTCGGTGCGGATGTTCTTTATTGCGGCGGCCGGGCACGCCTTGGCGCATTCCTTGCAGGTCCCGCATTTGTTCTTCACGGGCTGGTCAGCCTTCAGAGGCATGTCCGTCAGTAAAGTCGCAAGTCGGATGCGGGGGCCGTATTGCGGGCTTACGATCAGGAGGCTCTTGCCTTGCCAACCGATTCCGGCCAGACGAGCTACTGCCTTGTGGGAAATGCCGCCCATCAGGTTCAGCTCATCCACAACCTGAGAAGCGGGGATGGCATACGCTGAATAGCTCCGCGAGGTGATCCACTTCACAAGCCCGGTCGTGATCCGGTCCAAGCTGGCGTTGACGGCGCGGTAATGCTCGGCGTAGGCGGGCGTTGGAGCTTGCTCGACGCCGTCAATGATTTGGTCAGAAAGTTGAACTGCGACGGACACCGCGTTCGTGAACCGTTCGAGGACGTGCGGCGGCAACGGCGTTCCTTCTGCCTTAAAAGGTGCTAGATCAGCCACCCCAACCAGGTCAGCGCCCTCTGCCTTCGCGGCCGCTTTAGTTCTTCTGTCCCATCCATACCACTGTGCCGCCGCTGGGGCGCAATTTCATCAGACTGCAGGAACATATGCTTGACAGCGGCCCCGGGGCAAGTGCCGATTCCAACAGCGACGTGACACTTGCCCAGGACGAGTGGCTGGATGACGGGGCGCTGACCGATGCGGGAGAAGCGCTTATTGGGCAACGTTCCCGGGACCTAGCGCGGCTCCTTGCTGCGTACTGCCTTGCCTCGGTGAATATGGGCGATTAACCTCACGTCCTGAGTCTATGCAACGTCTATCTTCTCGCACGTCGTTGAGTCGCCGCCGGTTCCTTGGCCTGACCGGGGCGGCTTTGGCCCTTCCAACCATCATCCCCAGCAGCGCCTTGGGGCGGGCAGACCGGCCTGCGCCTTCGGGGAGGATCACGCTGGGCGCCGTCGGGTGCGGCGGCATGGGGAATGGAAACACTGATTCTTTCCTTGGCCTGAAGGACTGCCAGGTGGTCGCCGCCTCCGACGTTGACCAGCAGCATCTGCGAGCGCTCATGCTCAAGGTCAACGACCATTACAAGGACACCGGGTGCAAGGGTTATCGTGACTACCGCGACTTGATGGCACGCCGCGATATAGATGCCGTCATGCTGGCGCTGCCGGACCATTGGCACGCCCTGGCAGCCGTCGAGGCGGCCCGGCAAGGGAAGGACATTTACGGCGAGAAACCCCTCGCCCGCACGATTGGCGAGCAGCAAGCCATCGTCCGGGCTGTGCGGGCCAACCGCCGCATCTGGCAGACCGGTTCCTGGCAGCGCTCGGTTGGCACATTCCACAAGGCGGCGGAGATCGTCCGCAACGGCTTGATCGGGAAGATCACCCGCGTCGAAGTCGGTCTGCCCGCCGGCCAAGGAGGCCGCATGGCTCCTGTGGACATGGTTCCCAGAACGCCACCGCCGTCACTGGATTACGAGACGTGGATCGGGCCCAGCAAGATGATGCCGTACATTAAGGGTCGCGTTCACGGGAACTGGCGCTGGAACTACAACACGGGTGGCGGTCAGTTGCTCGATTGGATCGGGCACCACTGCGACATCGCCCACTGGGGATGCGACTTTGATAACTCCGGCCCGCTGGAGATCCAAGGCCAGGGAGAGTTCCCGCCGGTGGATGCGGTCTGGAACACCTGCACCAAGTACCGCATCGAGTTGATGTATCCACGGGACATAGTGATGACCATCGCGGGGGGGCACCCGGACATTCGCGGCGGCACCAAATGGATCGGAACGGGCGGCTGGGTCTGGGTGGACCGCGGCGGCTTCGAGGCCTCGAACGAAGAATGGCGCGAGATCAGGCAGCTCCCGGACGAGCTGCGCAAGGTGAAGCTGCCCATCTCAAACAACCACCAGCGCAATTTCCTGGACTCCGTCAAGTCGCGGGAGCCGACCATCACCCCGGTCGAGACGGCCCATCACTCTGCTATCCCGGGCCATTTGGGCCTGATCTCAATGCTCGTTGGCCGGAAGCTGAAGTGGGATGCGCAGAAAGAGCAGATCATCGGCGATGCGGACGCCAGCAAACTGCTCAGCCGCCCTTACCGCCCCCCGTGGCACATCGCCGGCTACGCGGGATGAGTATGGTTGCATAAGTTCCATCCGTTGCATCGTCACCAAGGCCGCTCGGACGAATCCCTCTTGTAACCACGTAACGATGCAATCCTGTAACTCTACCACATCTTGAGTTGCGGTATCTTCAGGCGTTCGCCGCCTTTCATGGCGGACTCGTGGGCAACGATGCCGGCGACGGTCATGTTGAGGGCCTGGGCGATATCCACCAAGGGCTTGCGGTCCTGGAGAATTGCCGTGACGAACTCGTTCATGAGATAGCCGTGTGACCCGCCGTGGCCGCCGGCTTCCACACCGGGCGGGAGGGGCGGTCGCTTGATGTCGGGCAGGTTACCCTCCGAACCCTCGTACTTGCCGTAGTAAGAGCCCTTCTGCCCGCGAATCCGCCCCATCTCACCCCCGTAACCGGGTGAATCCCAACTGACCCCCATCCGCGCCATGCCCTCTTCGCTTGTGCGGAACAGGGCGATTTCCGTCCCGAACGGGTTCCGGTAACGGTTGTTGGCCGGCTGCAAATGATCAAGCCGGCTTGGCGCCGCCATGCAGGACACTTCCGTGAAGCTCCCGCCGGTGACGCCGACGTAGTAGGCGTTCGAGTGCGTTGGATACCATTGCGGCGGCAGGCCGATGCGCCAGCCCTTGAACGAATCAATCGGCGTCGGCATATAGTGGAAATACTCCCCCTCGGCATAAAGCAGCTTGCCTAACCCGCCAGCGTTATAGACCTGACGCATTCCGTAGAGGTCCTCGTGAAAGTACGAGGTCTCGAACATCATGTACTTCAGGCCGCTGGCCTTGACAGCCTCGAACAGCCTGTGCGCGTCCTCCAGCGACCCGAACACCGCCGGCACCGCCGACGCGACGTGTTTACCATGCTTGAGCACCTCGAGGCAGTGTCGCGGGTGACTGGGCGCGTCGGTGGCCACGAACACGGCCTCGATCCGGTCATCTTTGACCAGTTCTTCCAACGAGGGATAGGTCTTGTCACAGCGGGCGGCCTTGGCCAAGGCGCCGCAGCGATCAGGAATCAGATCGCTGACCGCCACGACCTCGACGTTCGGGTGGTCCTGGAAGCTGAAGGCAGCCCCGAATTGGCACACGCCGTATCCGACCAGCCCGACTCGAATCTTGCGGTCGGAGACTGGCTTCCAACCTCTGGATGCGTCCGGGGCCGTGGGTGCCCTCTCGAATCCCTGAATTACTTTATCCTGAGACCGGGCTGTCGGCGTGACCGCCAGGGCGGCCGAGCCCAAGCCGAGCGTCGTCAGGAATGAGCGTCGCCTGACTGAACCGAGGGAGGCGGTTTTCTCTGATGCCAAGAGGGCTCCGGAGGCAGGCTGATTGTCGCTCTTCATAAGCCTGGAGCCTGTCCAATGCTAAACTCCTGTCAAGCCCAAGCTAGGGCGGGTTGAGCAGCCGGACGGTTGACCGCACTACCAGTCGCAACTCGTCCTCTGGGTTGACGGGCTTGCCGGCTGTGTTAGAATACGAGCGACGATGCGAGCGAAGCTTGCAGTGGCCCTTTGAATTCCCGATCTACAGAGAACATTTATGAAGACCAATCACTTAAGTCGCCGCCAATTCCTGGAACGCTCCGCCAGCGCCGCCGGCGCCCTGCTGCTGACCTCCTGCCCTTGGTTCCGTTGCGAGGCCGCCACCAAGCGCACAGCGGTGGACCAGGTCATGCTGGGCAAGACCGGGATCAAGCTGAGCCGCCTGGGCTTCGGCACCGGCAGCAACAGCGGCAACGTGCAGTTCGCGCTGGGCCAGGAAACGTTTAACAAGCTCATCCACTACGCCTACGACCAAGGCATTACCTATTTCGACTGCGCGCAAAGCTACCGCACCTTCGAGTGGCTGGGCGGCGCGATCAAGGGTCTGCCGCGCGAGAAGCTGTTCATCCAGTCGAAAATCGGCGGCCAACCCGAGCAAGCGCTTGCTGCCATTGACAATCACCGTAAGGTGTTCGACACCGATTACGTGGACAGCCTGCTCATTCACTGTATGGTCAAGGACCGCTGGACCGACGAGTGGAAACGCATCATGGACGCCTTCGACGAGGCCAAGGAGAAGAAGTGGATCCGGGCCAAGGGTGTCTCCTGCCACAGCCTCCCCGCTTTGCGCGACGCCACAGCCTCCAACTGGACCGAAGTGCACCTGGTGCGTGTCAACCCGCAAGCCAGCCACATTGACGGCCCCGAGGAAACCTGGGACAAGTCGGGCACCGACGTGGCGCCCGTGTTGGCGGAACTCAAGACCATGCGCGCCAAAGGACGGGGCGTCATCGGCATGAAGATGATCGGCAACGGCGACTTCACTCAACCGGAAGACCGCGAGAAATCCATCCGCTTCGCCATGAGCCGGCCGGAACTGGATGCCGTGGTCATTGGTTTCAAGAGCACGGCGGAAATTAACGAAGCCATCCGCCGCATGAACCAGGCGCTGGCGGAGACCGCTTGACCTGCGGCGGGAATAAGGCGATTTTAACGGTAGTGCACTCGGGGGCGTACTGGTTTCGACTTAGCAGACGCGCCAGAGGCGGCATGCCGAGGATGGTTCGTTGGCCTCGTTAATCATCGGACCGAACATTAATAGCTAACCAAGAATTAGCTCTCGCGGCCTAAGCGTCGCGACGTTCGTCGGTGGACACCTGCTACGCCGGCAGAACGCCACAGCAGGTTAGGTTGGGCGCGGCGCCTGCGCGTGTCCGGCTGAAGCTCTTATCCTGCGGGCTAGGCTGGGCGATTCGGTGTCAGGCCGTCATCGCCCGGTAGAAAACTCTCTCCTGACTAAGCATGTAGTCGCGGCTGGTAACTTTGCCAAGGACGCGGGTTCAACTCCCGCCGCCTCCACCATCTTACAGCCTTTGTTCGGCTGGGTCATGATTGCCGAACCGGTTGCGCCTTTTTGAGCATGGTGGGCAGGGGCGGCACCGGATCGCGCTGCACAGGCTCACTTGCGCCGGAGGCGATCATGTGGTTTGTTCCATTCGCAACCAAGTTTGACGGATTCTGGAACAGGGCTCGAGGTCGTATGCCATCACTGCCGACGCTGGCACCGACTCTGCTACGTGGTTTGCGTCCACTCCACGCATCGTCTCGGCAGCCGAGTGGAGCCGGCTGGAGAAGGGTCTCAAACAACGCATTCATGCGCTGAACCTGTTCATTGACGACCTTTACCACGAGCAGAAGATCCTCAACGATAGCGTCGTGCCGCGCGAGATCATTCTCTCGGCCAGGTCCTATCGCAAGCAGTGCATCGGCTGGAAACCGCCGCGCGGCATCTGGTGCCATATCACCGGCACCGACCTGGCGCGGCACAGCGACGGGCAGATCTACGTGCTCGAAGACAACCTCCGCCGTCCCTCCGGCGTTTCCTACGTGATGCAGAACCGGGAGGTGATGAAGAGCCTCTTCCCCAAGGCTTTCGCCGCGTCCAAGGTGCGCCCGGTCCAGGATTACCCGCTCAAGCTCCGTGACATGCTCGAGTATCTCGGTTCGGACCACACGACCCGGCCTCGCGTCGTGCTGCTCACGCCGGGCAGCTACAACTCCGCCTACTTCGAGCACTCCTTCCTCGCCCAGCAAATGGGCGTCGAGCTAGTGGAGGGGCGCGACCTGGTCGTCGAAGAGGGCCAAGTGCTGATGCGCACCACGAGGGGTTCGAGCGGGTGGACGTGATTTACCGTCGGATTGACGACGACTTCCTCGATGCGAAGTGCTTCCGCGCGGATTCGATGCTCGGGGTGCCGGGCCTGATGGAATGCTACAAGGCCGGCAACGTCGCCCTCGCCAACGCCCCCGGCACCGCGGTCGCTGATGACAAAGTCGTGTATGTCTATGTGCCACGCATCGTCAAATACTATCTGGGCGAGGACATCATCGTGCCGAACGTGCCCACCTACATCTGCGCCGAGGAAAAGGTCCTGCGCTACACACTGGAGAATCTAGACAAGCTGGTCGTTAAAGCCGCCAACGAGTCGGGCGGCTATGGCATGCTGGTCGGCCCGCACTCGACGAAGGAGCAGCGGGCCGGGTTCGCGGAGAAGGTGAAGGCCGACCCGCGCAACTACATCGCCCAGCCGACGCTGGCGTTGTCCCGCGTGCCGACGATTTGCGAAGGTCATCTGGAGGGCCGGCATGTGGATCTGCGGCCATACATCCTCTACGGGGAGGAAATCTTCGTCCTGCCCGGCGGGCTCACGCGGGTCGCGCTCAAGCAAGGTTCGCTGGTGGTGAATTCCTCGCAGGGTGGCGGCAGCAAGGACACCTGGGTACTGGCCGATTCGCAGTCGCTGGAGCGCGAGAGCGTCAATAGCAACGGCCGGCAGAGCATGAATGGAGGGGCCCCTGGATGCTTACCCGCCCCCGTTTGACCCGCGGCTCAACGTCCTGAAGGTCACGCCCGATCCCGGGGTGATCGAGGTCAACATGCATCCGTCCTCCTCATGGAATGAGATGGTGCGGCAGACCGAAGGGCTTTACGACGAAGCCCGGCTCGCGCGCCTGGGCACGGAGAAGTTTATGCTGGACGGCCGCCGCACCGGCACCGGGGGTGGCAACCACATCGTCCTCGGCGGCCCCACCCCGGCCGACAGCCCGCTGTTGCGCCGCCCCGACCTGCTGCGCTCGCTGCTGACCTACTGGCAGAACCACCCGTCGCTCTCGTTTCTGTTCAGCAGCCTCTTCCTCGGCCCCACGAGCCAGAGCCCGCGCATTGACGAGGCGCGCAATGATTCGCTCTACGAGCTCGGGGTTGCCTTCCGGCAGGTGCCGGATCCCGCGGCCTGCCCGCCTTGGCTGGTGGACCGGCTCTTCCGCAACCTGCTCGTTGACGCCACGGGCAACACGCACCGGGCGGAGTTCTGCATTGACGAACTTTACTCGCCCGACACGAGCAGCGGTCGCCTGGGCCTTCTGGAGCTGCGCGCGTTCGAGATGCCGCCCCACGCCCGCATGAGCCTGGCGCAACAGCTTCTCCTCCGCACCCTCATCGCGAAGTTCTGGCAGCAACCCTATAAGCGGGAACTCGTCCGGTGGGGCACCGACATTCACGATCGCTGGATGCTGCCGCACTTCGTCTGGAGCGATCTGGGCGACGTGATCGAAGATCTGCACGCGAGCGGCTACCCGATGAAACTCGAATGGTTCCAGCCGCACCTGGAATTCCGCTTCCCGCAGCTCGGCGACGTCGAGGTAAAGGATATCTGCCTGGAGGTGCGCCAGGCCCTGGAGCCGTGGCACGTCCTCGGCGAGGAACCTGCCGTCCGCTACGTGGATTCGAGCCTGGAGCGCGTGCAGGTCAAGGCGCGCGGGCTTACGGACTCACGCCACGTCATCAGCGTGGGCCGCGTCGCCATCCCGCTGCACCCGACCGGCACGAACGGCGAATACGTCGCCGGCGTCCGCTACCGCGCGTGGCAGCCGCCGAGCTGCCTGCACCCAACCATTGGCCTGCACACGCCGTTGGTCTTCGACATCGTGGACACCTGGAACGGACGGAGCATCGGCGGCTGTGCCTACCACGTCGTGCATCCCGGCGGGCGACATTACGAAGCGTTCCCTTTGAACACCTACGAGGCCGAGAGTCGGCGCCTCGCGCGCTTCTTCCGCCTGGGCCACTCGCCTAGCCCGATGCAGCTTCGCACTGTGCCGGCGAGCCGGGAGTTTCCCTTCACGTTAGACCTGCGGCTATGCTGATGCGCCAGCTTGGCACCCCAAACCGTCGAGCCGCTGGTCCCCGGTTCCTCCAACCCTGCACCCGACCCTCCCCGGAGCCTCCCCGGAGCCTCCCCGTAGTACCTCTGTTAGTCCAACGGAGGTACTACGGGGAGGCTCGGTTGGGGCTACGGCGGTGTAAGCGGGCGGTAGGGGACGCTGTTTCCCCTCATTACCCCAAAAATGGGCGCAAGTTGTTGATTATGAGGGGGATGCCTTTTTCATGCTCAGTGATATCCTTCAGAGGCACAGGGGTTTCCATCGAAAACAGCGAAGAACCCCATTCTGGGCCACGACATTGACCATCCGCTCCGTTGCACATGCATCCTGGAGGTGCGAAACTCTGCCACGCCCAATGACCACCCGGAACACTGAACTGCCGGCCCCGCCGCCACCGGACACCGGCACGGCGTGGGATGAGCTTCGCCTGGCCTCCGGCGCGCTTCGGCCGCACTGGCAGGCCCTTATGGCATCGTTCGAAGCGCTCGGGCAGGACGAACTCGCGATTCGCTTGGAGAACAGCCGCCGCATCCTGCGCGAGCACGGGGTGATCTGCTTCTCCTCGGACGGGGGTCGAGAGCGCGATATGCCGTGGGAACTGGATCACATCCCCTTCGTGGTGGGCGCGGAGGATTGGCGTGAACTCGAGACCGGCCTCGTCCAGCGCGCCCGGCTGCTGAATCTCATCCTGGGTGATCTCTTCGGCGTGCAACGCCTCATGCGCGGCGGGTTGGTCCCGGCGCCGCTCATTCACGCCAACCCCGGCTATCTCCGCGCCTGTCAGGCCGTCCGCGTATCCGGCGGGAACTACCTCCAGTTTTATGCCGCCGACGTGGCGCGCGGGCCGGAAGGGCGCTGGCGGGTGCTGTCTGATCGCACGCAGGCGCCGGCGGGATTCGGCTTCATGCTGGAAAACCGCAGCGTGCTCTCGCGCCTGCTGAGCGAAGTGGTGCAAGCAGTGCGCCCGCGTTCCCTCTCGGAGATTCTGCCCGGCGACCGTGAAGCCTTGCGCCGGCTCGCTCCCGCCGGCACCGACAACCCCGCCATCGCCCTACTGACGCCCGGCCCACGCAACGAATCCTACTTCGAGCACGCCTATCTGGCGCGCCTGCTGGGCTTCACCCTGGTGGAGAGCGGCGATCTGACCGTGCGCGACCGCCGCGTCTTCCTCAAGACCCTGGACGGCCTGCGCGCGGTGGATGTGATTCTGCGCCGCGTCAGCGATGCCTTCTGCGATCCGCTCGCCTTGTGGGGTGAGTCGCTGCTGGGCGTGCCCGGCTTCGTCGAAGCGACGCGGGCGGGTCGGGTTTCAGTTGCCAACGCGCTTGGCTCCGGCCTGGTGGAGAGCCCGGCGTTTCTACCGTTTCTGCCCGGGCTCGCGACGCATCTGTTAGGCGAGGAACTCAAACTCCCTTCATTGGCGACTTGGTGGTGCGGCCAGCCACGCGAGCTGAAGTACGTCGAAGAACACCTGGATGGATTGTTCCTCCGCCCCGCCTTTTCGACCCCCGGTCCGCAGGCCGAGCCCGGGTCGCTGACAAGTGACAGCCACGCTGAATGGCTCGCCCGACTGAGCCGGTGTCCGCACGAGTTCATCGCTCAGGAGCCGGTGCGGCTGTCCCTCGCGCCGGTGGGAAATCACCGGTCCCGACCGGTCATCCTCCGCTTGTTCGTGGTGTCCAACGAACGGGGCTACTTCGCAGTGCCGGGCGGCCTCGCTCGCATAATGGAACCGGCCGCGCTCGGGACCAGCACGCTCCCCTTCAGCGGGAGCAGCAAGGACGTGTGGGTGCTGCCCGACGATTCGGAGCGCACAGTGCCTTCCTCTTTCGTCGGCACCCCTGCGCCGGCGCTCGAGCGCCTCGCCTCAGACCTGCCGAGCCACACGGTGGAGAACCTCTTCTGGCTGCGCCGATACACGGAGCGCCCGGAACAGCTTCTCCGGCTATGTCGCTCGGCCATAGGCCAGCTCGCGGATGACTCCGCCAATGGCCGCCCCGAGGCCTTCGCGGAATTGCTGGCTCGCCTGGGTCTGGCGGCGCCACCAGGCGCCGACAGGGTCGCGCCTGGAGGATTACAGCGGGACCTTCTGGCGGTGCTGTACGAGGAGGCCCAAAGCCCGGGCGTGCGCGAGCTGCTCAAACGCATCCACGCCGCCAGCTTCAGCGTGCGGGATCGGCTTTCCGCCGACACCTGGCGTATCCTGAACCGGCTCAGGTTCGACGCCGAGCCGCGGCCGGGACACCTGCCGCTGGTGGTCGCCGGCTCGGTGCTGAACACCCTGGTGCACGACCTGGCGGCCTTTAGCGGGATGGAGATGGAGAACATGACCCGCGGCCATGGCTGGGTGTTTCTCGACCTGGGGCGGCGGATCGAACGCGGCATCGCCGTGGCCCGGCTGGTGGAAGCCGCCTTTCGCGGCCTCGGCCGGCGTGAGCTGCTGCTCGAACCGCTGCTCGAAATCACCGACAGTGTCATGACCTATCGCCGGCGCTACTTCGCCGAACCACGCATCACGGGGGTGCTCGACCTACTGCTGCTCGATCCGTCCAACCCGCGGGCAGTGGCGTTTCAGCTAGCCGTCCTCGAACGTCACGCCGCCGGCCTTCCCGCCGGGCGCAATCTGCTCGAGGCGGTGCTGGAGCTGACGTCGCGCATTCACCGGGATTTCAAGTTCGATCCGACCGCCACGACCGTAGCCACGCCCTTGGCCCGGATGCTCGAGCAACGCCGGGGTGTGTGCCAGGATTTCGCGCATTTGCAGATTGCCTGCCTGCGCTCGATGGGCCTCCCCGCGCGTTATGTCAGCGGCTACCTCGAAACCGTCCCGCCCGCCGGACAACCCAAACTAATCGGCGCCGATGTCTCGCACGCGTGGGTCAGCTTTTTCTGCCCGGGACTCGGCTGGATTGACGTGGACCCAACGAACAACCTTCTCCCGTCCATGCAGCATATCACCCTCGGTTGGGGCCGAGACTACGGCGATGTCAGCCCCATCCGCGGTGTGCTCGTCGGGGGCGAGGAACACACGCTCAACGTAGCGGTGGACGTCGTCGCACTGGGGCAAATGGATGATGAAGCGTTCCGTGGAGATTCCTGAAGCTCCGGGTTTAAACTGAAGAGCAGAACATCATCGAGTTCGCGCCGGCCTATCGAGTCCTCTTTCCCTTTTGTATTATTCTTCGCGCGCTTGAATCCGTCGGGCCAACTGACCTCCCCGCCGCGAGCTAGCTCTCCCCGCCCCCTGCATCAGACGGGACAGGGCGGGACACGAGAACCTCATCTTGGTGCGTTGTAGTGCGAGGACGGCAAAACCTACGCGCAGCATCATCAATGTTCCTGAGCCGTCGCGCAAGGTGTCGAAAGCTCGACTGCTTTCAACTCCCGCCACCTCCACCATCCTTCGCTCGGAACCGCCTCAGGTACACTTATCCGGCCAGTGACAAAACAAGAGTCAATAAAGCACACTTAAGGCTGGACGCCGGAGCCTCGAGGGAGTGTAATAGTGCCAACACAGAACACTGACCAGACGCAACTAGATCCAACCGACTTATAGTACCATAATGTAAATCCCGCCTTTCGTGTTCCATGAAGCATGTTCACGTCGGACTTGGCGCTCTCCTGTGCGTCGCGGTTCTTGGCACCGCGTCGGGGCAGGTTTCGGAAACCAACCTCTTCCCCGGGGTAGATCTTCCTGTGCCGGATGGGACGATTAACGGGGTTCAGGATGTCCGCACCACTGCGTCGCAGATCGTGCAACTGACTAGCGTCCGCGTGCGGCTGAAGATTGACGGGGACTTTAATGGCGATCTTTACGCTTACCTCCGGTACAACAGCGGGGAGACCACGCATCTGGCGGTCCTGCTCAATCGGCCCGGCCGCTCGGCGACGAATTCTTACGGTTACAGCGACGACGGTTTCGACGTGGTGTTTAGCGACGCGGCTTCAAATGATGTGCATACTTACAGGTCGGTGCTGACGCCGGCCCCGGGCACGCCGCTCACGGGCGAATGGCAGCCGGACGCGCGCTTTGTGGATCCGACCACGGTGACGACCGATTCGCCGCGGCTGGCGTTTCTGAGCCTGTTCAATGGCATGCCCGCCACGGGCGAGTGGACGTTGTTTGTGGCGGACATGAGCCCTGGCGGCACGAACTATTTTGAGAGCTGGGGACTAGAACTGACGGGCATGGCCCTTCCCCAACTCACCTGGTCCTCACCCGCCGCCCTGGTATATGGGGCCGCCCTTAGCGCCCAGGAATTGCATGCATCGGCCGATGTTCCGGGCACCTTCATTTACAATCCGCCCCTGGGCACGGTGCTGGGCGCGGGCAGCGGCCAGCAACTGACCGTTACGTTCCTGCCCGCCGATACCAATACGTATGTCACCGCCACGGCCAGCGTCACCATTGACGTGGTGCCCCAACCAGCAACGGTGACCGCGTGGAGCACCAACAAGACCTACGGGCAGACGCTGAGCTTTGCGGGGACCGAGTTTACGGTCGCGGGGCTGGTCAACGGGGATATGGTTACCAATGTCACGCTGGTCAGCGCGGGCACGCCGGCCACGGCGGGGACAGGGGTTTATGACATTGTCCCGAGTGCGCCCATGGGAACCTTCAATGCCACCAATTATGAGTTTAGCTTTGTGTCCGGCACGCTGACCGTGAACCCGGCCTCACTGATGGGCACAGCGGGCGATGCCTTCCGGCTCTATGGTCAGGCCAACCCGCTGTTCACTGTCACCTACAGTGGTTTTGTCAACGGGCAGGATGCCAGCGTGGTGACGGGGACGTTGAGCGGGAGCAGCCCGGCCGATACCAACAGTCCGGTGGGCCCGTATCCGATCAGCGTTGGGGGTCAGAGCGCGCCCAACTACACGATTCAGTATGTGGATGGGACTCTGACGGTGGTGCCGACGCCCTTGGAGGTGACGGCCGACGACGCCAGTCGAGCCTATGGCCAGCCCAATCCGGTCTTCACGGCGACGTTCAGCGGGTGGGTGAATGGGGAGGACACCAATGTGCTGGGGGGCGCGCTGGTGCTGAGCTGCGCGGCCGAGACGAACAGTCCGGTGGGCACGTATCCGATCATCCCCAGCGGGCTGACGGCCACCAATTACGCCCTGACCTTCTCCAACGGAACGCTGACGGTGACGTTGTACGCGTTGACCGTGACCGCCAACAACCAGAGCCGGACCTACGGTGAGACCAATCCGATCCTGACCGGGAGCATGGTGGGTTTGGAGGCCGGGGACAACATCAGTGCGGTTTATGCGACGGTGGCCCAGACCAGCAGCGCGTTGGGCAGCTATCCGATCACCATTGCCCTGCTGGATCCGGACCACAACTTGAACAAATATACTGTCACCACCAACAATGGGACGCTGGGGATCACGCCGGCGCTGCTGACGGTCACGGGAATAACGGCCAAGGACAAGTCCTATGACGGCAACACGACCGCCACGCTCAACACCGCGGGTGCGGCGTTACAGGGCAAAGTGACCGGGGACGACGTGACACTCATCACGACGGGGGCGACGGGCGCCTTTGCGGACGCCAATATTGGCACGGGCAAGCCGGTGACGGTGAGTGGTTTGTCGCTTACGGGAGCCGACGCGGGCAATTATAGCCTGACGCCCTTGGTGTTGACGGCGAACATTACGAGCGGCTTGCTAACCGTCGCCGGCATCCAGGCCCAGAACAAGGTGTATGACGGGACGACCAACGCGACGCTGATCGTGAGCAACGCGGTGCTGGTGGGGGTGGTGAGCGGGGACACGGTGACGCTGGAGACCACCAACGCGGTGGGGGCTTTTGCGGACAAGAACGTGGGGACGGGCAAGACGGTGACGGTGAACGGCTTGGCGCTGCTGGGCGCGGACGCCGGCAAGTATGTGCTGACGCAGCCCACGACCAATGCCGACATTACGGCAGTGAGTTTGACCGTGACGGGATTGACGGCGCAGAGCAAGACGTACGATGGGAGCAACACGGCGAGCCTAAGCGGCACGGCGGCGCTGTCAGCGGGAGTGGTCGGCTCGGAGGATGTGGCGTTGGGTGGAAGCCCGGCGGCGGCCTTTGACGACAAGAATGTGGGTACGAACAAGCCGGTGACGGTGACCGATTATACGCTGGTGGGAGCCGACGTTGGCAACTATACGCTTGCGCAGCCCACAGGTCTGGCCGCGGACATCACGCCGCTGGCGGTGACCATCACCGGGCTGTCTGCCCAGAACAAGGTGTACGACGGCACGATCAGCGCGACGCTGAGCGGGGCGGTGGGGCTGGCGGGAGTGGTGGGCGGCGACGTAGTGTTGTTGGGCGGCACGGCGACGGGGACCTTTGCGGACGCCAATGTTGGCACGGGCAAGGCGGTGAGTGTGGGCGGTTTGTCGCTCGGAGGCGCGGACGGGGGCAACTACAGTCTGATGCCATTGGTCTTGCAGGCGAACATCACGCCGCTGGCCTTGACCATCACTGGTCTGTCAGCGCAGAACAAAGTCTATGATGGCACGACCACCGCGACGCTGACCGGCACGGCGGCATTGGTGGGGGTGCTGGGCAACGATGTGGTGTCACTGGGCGGCACGGCGATGGGGGCCTTTTCGGACCCGAATATTGGCTCAGGTAAGCCGGTGATGGTGAGTGGTTTGTCGCTGACGGGAGCCGACGCGGGCAACTACAGCCTGACGCCCTTGGTGTTGACGGCGGACATTGCCAGCGGCTTGCTAACCGTCGCCGGCATCGAGGCCCAGAACAAGGTGTATGACGGGACGACCAACGCGACGCTGATCCTGAGCAACGCGGTACTGGTGGGGGTGGCGGGCGGGGATAGGGTGACGCTGGACACGACCAACGCGGTGGGGGCCTTTGCGGACAAGAATGTGGGGACTGGCAAGACGGTGACGGTGAGCGGCTTGTCGCTGCTGGGCGCGGATGCCGGCAAGTATACGCTGACGCAGCCGACGACCAATGCCGACATTACGGCGGTGAGTTTGACCGTGACGGGATTGACGGCGCAGAGCAAGACGTACGATGGGAGCAACACGGCGAGCCTAAGCGGCATGGCGGCGCTGTCAGCGGGAGTGGTCGGCTCGGAGGATGTGGCGTTGGGTGGAAGCCCGGCGGCGGCCTTTGACGACAAGAATGTGGGTACGAACAAGCCGGTGACGGTGACCGGTTATACGCTGGTGGGAGCCGACGTTGGCAACTATGCGCTTTCGCAGCCCGCGGGTCTGGCAGCGGACATCACGCCGCTGGCGTTGACCATCACGGGACTCTCCGCCCAGAGCAAGGACTATGACGCCTCGACGGCAGCGACGCTGAGCGGGACACCGGGCTTGGCAGGGGTACTGGGGAGCGACGTGGTGTTGCTGGGAGGCACGGCCACGGGCGCCTTTGTGACCAAGACCGCGGGCACGGGCAAGACGGTGAATGTGAGCGGTTTGTCGCTGACGGGGGCGGACGCGGGGAACTACAGCCTGACGCCATTGACTTTGACGGCAGACATCAAACCGATGGTGGTGACTCTCACCGGTCTGTCAGCGCAGAACAAAGTCTATGACGGCTCGACCAGTGCGACTTTGACTGGCACAGCGAGCCTGGCGGAATGGGTGCTGGGCAGCGACGTGGTGATATTGGACGGCACGCCTTCGGGTGCGTTCGTGACCAAGACCGTGGGCACGGGCAAGCCGGTGAATGTGGGCGGTTTGTCGCTCGGAGGCGCGGACGGAGGCAACTACAGTCTGACGCCATTGGTCTTGCAGGCGAACATCACGCCGCTGGCCTTGACCATCACCGGTCTGTCAGCGCAGAACAAAGTCTATGATGGCACGACCACCGCGACGCTGACCGGCACGGCGGCCTTGGTCGGGGTACTGGGCAGCGACGTGGTGTTGCTGGGCGGCACAGCGACGGGCGCCTTCGCGGATGCCAATATTGGCACTGGTAAGACGGTGACTGTGAGTGGTTTATCGCTGACGGGAGCGGACTCAGGCAACTACAGCCTGACGCCCTTGGTATTGACAGCCGACATTACGACCGGCTTGCTAACCGTCGCCGGCATCGAGGCCCAGAACAAGGTGTATGACGGGACGACCAACGCGACGTTGATCGTGAGCAACGCGGTGCTGGTTGGGGTAGTGAGCGGGGACACGGTGACGCTGGACACGACCAACGCGGTGGGGGTTTTTGCGGACAAGAATGTGGGGACGGGCAAGACGGTGACGGTGAGCGGCTTGGCGCTGCTGGGCGCGGATGCCGGCAAGTATACGCTGACGCAGCCGACGACCAATAGCGACATCACGCCGCTGGCGTTGACCATCACCGGGCTATCAGCCCAGAACAAGGTGTACGACGGCACGACCAGCGTGACGCTGAGCGGGACGGCGGGGCTGGCGGGAGTGCTGGGCGGCGACGTAGTGTCGCTAGGCGGGACGGCGACGGGCACCTTTGGAGATGCCAACGTTGGCACGGGCAAGGTGGTGACTGTGAGCGGTTTATCGCTCACGGGAGGGGACGCGGGTAACTATAGCCTGGCGCCACTAACCCTGACCGCAGATATCACCGCCGCGGGCACCATAACGGTGCTGATCTCCTCGGCCAATCCCTCGATGGAGACCTCCAACGTGACCTTCACGGCCACAGTAACATCGGCTGCCCCGGCGGCGACGACGCCAAGTGGCACCGTTCAATTCACCACCAACGGAGTTCCCTGCGGCGGCCCACTGCTCCTCAACGCTGGCGTGGCCAGCCTTACTCTCACAGGCTTAGCGATCGGCTATACCGCCGTGGAGGCAGCCTACTTGCCTGACGCCAACTTCCTTAGCAGCGTGGACACCCTCGAGCAGTTGGTGCAGGCGATAGCGCTGACGCCGATCACGATTGGCATCAGGAACAACGGCGACGAGTCGGTAACAGTGTCGTTCTCTGGCACACCGAATGTAGCGTACGTGGTGCAGGTCACCGACAACCTCGCCGCGCCGATGTGGGAGAACGTCTCGACCAACGCGGCGGGGCCCGACGGGAAGTGGACGTTCGAGGATTCGACAGATGGTCACGGGCAGCGGTTCTACCGCGCGGCAAAGCCGTAAGTTAATAAATAATAACATTCACTTGACCGGGCAAGAGCGGTCGTATTAACCTCAGTCTATGGCTCGGAAGCTCCTCATCCAATACGCAAGGGCCGTTGGATTCGGCATCCTCCTGTGCGTTGCCGCTTGTTGCACCGCGTCGGGACAGATTTCAGAAACCAACCTCTTCACCGGCGTCGACCTCTCCATACCCTCTGCCTCGACTGACGGTATTACAGACATCCGCACCTCCCCGTCGCAGATTGCGCAGCTCACGGCCGTGCGGGTGCGGCTGAAGATTGACGGAGACTTCAATGGTGACCTTTACGCTTACCTCAGCCACACCAGCGGGCAGACCACACATCTGGCGGTACTGCTTAATCGGCCCGGCCGCACCGCGACGAATCCCGACGGCTATAACGATGACGGATTCGACGTGGTGTTCAGCGACAAAGCCGCCGCTGATGTGCATACCTACTGGTCGGTTGTGACGCCGGCCCCAGGCTCGCCCCTCACGGGCCAATGGCAGCCGGACGCGCGTTTTGTGGATCCGGACCTGGTGACGACCGATTCGCCGCGGCTGGCGTTTCTGAGCCTCTTCAACGGCATGGCCGGTGCCGGCCAGTGGACGTTGTTCGTGGCGGACGTGGGCTCTGGCGGCACGAACTATCTTGAGAGCTGGGGACTGGAACTGACGGGCAAAGCCCTTCCCAATCTCACGTGGTCCCCACCGGCTGCTTTGGTATATGGCGCGGCCCTTACGGCCCAGGAATTGAACGCATTGGCCGATGTTCCGGGCACCTTTGTTTACAATCCGCCCCTGGGCACCGTGCTGGGCGCGGGCAGCGGTCAGCCACTGACGGTCACGTTCCTGCCCGCCGATACCAATCAGTATGCTACGGCCACGGCCAGCGTTACCATAGACGTTGCGCCGCAACCGGCCACGGTGAGCGCGTGGAGCGCCAGCAAGACCTATGGGCAGACGCTGAGCTTTGCGGGGACCGAGTTTACGGTCGCGGGGCTGGTCAACGGGGATATGGTTACCAATGTCACGCTGGTCAGCGCGGGCACGCCGGCCACGGCGGGGACAGGGGTTTATGACATTGTCCCGAGTGCGCCCATGGGAACCTTCAATGCCACCAATTATGAGTTTAGCTTTGTGTCCGGCACGCTGACCGTGAACCCGGCCTCACTGATGGGCACAGCGGGCGATGCCTTCCGGCTCTATGGTCAGGCCAACCCGCTGTTCACTGTCACCTACAGTGGTTTTGTCAACGGGCAGGATGCCAGCGTGGTGACGGGGACGTTGAGCGGGAGCAGCCCGGCCGATACCAACAGTCCGGTGGGCCCGTATCCGATCAGCGTTGGGGGTCAGAGCGCGCCCAACTACACGATTCAGTATGTGGATGGGACTCTGACGGTGGTGCCGACGCCCTTGGAGGTGACGGCCGACGACGCCAGTCGAGCCTATGGCCAGCCCAATCCGGTCTTCACGGCGACGTTCAGCGGGTGGGTGAATGGGGAGGACACCAATGTGCTGGGGGGCGCGCTGGTGCTGAGCTGCGCGGCCGAGACGAACAGTCCGGTGGGCACGTATCCGATCATCCCCAGCGGGCTGACGGCCACTAATTATGCGTTGCAGTTTTCCAACGCCGTCCTGAGCATTACCCAGGCGGATAGCGTTTGCACCGTGCTCTCGTCCACCAACATGGCGGCGCCGGGCGCGCCGGTGACGTTCTCTGCCAGTCTGAGCGCGTTGCCGCCTTCGGTGGGCACGCCTACGGGAAGCGTGCAATTCAAAGTGGATGGCGCGAACTATGGCGCGCCCGTTGGCCTCAATCAGGGCCTGGCCACGCTCACCACGGCATCCCTGGCGCGGGGCGTGCATACGGTGACGGTGGAATATGCCGGTGACCAGAACTTTCAGGGTACTACTAATAGCCTCGTCCCGCCGCAGCTCATTGACAACAATCCAGTGGCAGCCACGGCGGCTGTGCTGAGACCCGTCTCTACGGGTACCAAGCTGGCGCTAAGTGACTTGTTGGCAAGCGGCAGGGACGCCAGTGGCGGGTCCGTCTCGCTCGATCATCTGGACCCCATGACCGCCGCGGGCGGCACGGTGCTCTTGACCAATGGGTGGATCCTCTACACACCGCCGGCCGGGTTCACCGGTCCCGACTCTTTTACCTACACGGTCCGAGATAGTCTCGGCGCTCTTTCCACAGGCACGGTGGACATCAACCCGATCCCGGACATGGCAGCGGCGGCAACCCTGAGCCTAACCGGGCTTGCCGGCCAGGCTTGGCGCCTGCAAATCGGCGGAATTCCCTGGGGCACATACACGCTCCAATACAGACCGGAGCCGGATGCGGGTGACTGGATGTTTCTGGGCCTGGCCACGATGGATGAGACGGGGTGGGCTGAGCTCGAAGACACACCGCCGGCCGGGATCCCTTCGCGGTTTTATCGCGCCGTGTTCCAGGGAGGAGAGGTCTTGTCCGCCTCGTTCTCCACGGCGCTGCGAGCTTCGGCTACCACGGCTACGCCGGGCACTGACCTCACTTTCACCCTGAACGTGGATGGTTGGCCTGCAGGCTCGCCTACACCGCAGGGCCAGGTCCAGTTCACGCTCGACGGCACCAACTATGGCGCCGCCGTTAGCCTTCTGGACGGCCAAGCCAGCCTTTCCACGACCGACTTGCCTTGGGGACTGCATGACTTTGCCGCGGAGTATTCCGGCGATGCCAATTACGCCGGCTGTGAGGTCGCGCTGGATGAGCCGCTCCTGATTGATACCCCGCCGGTGGCAGGCTTCTATAACCTGCAAACTCCCTCGGGGAGCGGCATCAAAATGCCCGTGAGTGACTTGCTGGCCCAGGCTTACGACGCCGACGGCGATCCGCTGTCCTTCGACACGGTTAACACCAACAGCGCGGAAGGTGGAACCGTCTCGATGGCCGAAGGGTGGATCTTCTATACCCCGCCTGCCGGCGCGTTGAGTTCAGATTCGTTCACGTATTCCATTTGCGACAGCTTGGGCTTAACCACGACTGGCTTGGTGAACATTGTCTCGACGGTGGGTAATGGGCCTTCGCCCAACCTCCTGGTAATCGAGCAGCCCCCGGGCACTTATGAGATCCAAGTCTCCGCCGTGCCTTGGCGCACCTATACGCTCGAGTATGCTCCCAGCCGCGACAGCACCAACTGGAACTTCCTCGCGACGTGCACCGCTGACTCGCAGGGCCTGATCGTGTATGATGATACCCTCCCGCAAGGCACCACCGACCGTTATTACCAGGCCGTTTCCGATTCAGCAGGTCCGACAGCCTCGCCGTTCCGCCTCGCTTGTTGGACCAACTTCATCGCCCTGACCAATGGCCGCGTGATGGAGATGTGGTCCGAGCGCAGCTATCCGGCCGATTGGCCCGCCGTGCCTCCGGTTCTTGCCTGGAATACCAACTGCTTGATTTACGGGCTCGACGGCTTCACCGCGATTTCACAGTGCAACGACCACGAAGGTGCGCCCGGCCAGGTCCCGGGGACCTTGATAACCCGGCGCCACATGATGATGCGCGGTCACAGCATGGGCGCCAGCGGATTCTCGATTACCAACTTCGCTGGACACCAAATCTGGTTCTGCACCGCCAGCAACACGGTCATCCAAATGACGGTTGCCGCTGGTTTCATACGACTGGGATGGTACAATGGCGAATACTATGATTACGGGCTGTTTGTGTTCACCGAGGATGTGCCTGACAGCCTGACGCCGATCTCCGTGATTTCGGAGTCGGATTTTCAAACGTACTACTATTCCACGCCGGAGATTCCTTACCTCTTGCTGGGGACGGAGCAATTCGGGAACGTCGCGACAGAAGGCACCCCCATCGCGCCGTTCATTTATCCTCTGTACGAGGGTGGGGACAGCGGTTCCCCGGATTTCATAATCTCACCGGACAATAAGCTGGTTATGTTCAGCGG